>ENA-OOZD01000336-OOZD01000336.1-human-gut-metagenome-genome-assembly--contig:-NODE-336-length-24679-cov-7.955003_pt1 | contig 24679 bp, 24 predicted proteins | sample MGYA00241186_ERZ501395 | MGnify/ENA primary metagenome ERZ501395 (study PRJEB25962, sample SAMEA2042730) | human gut metagenome | biome: human gut; feature: human-associated habitat; material: faeces... | reverse complement strand
TCCTTACCGTTTCCGGCTTCTTCAAGCAGGGCGCAACCGACACCGCAGCCGACAAGATGATGAAAGTGCTGGAAGCGGAAGCTGCTACACAAAAAACGGCGATTTGACCGACCATAAAGAAGCAGATTTGACGCTTTTGCCGCTATACAGACAGCCGCCCCATGTGGTACAATCAAGGTACGGAATAGTGGGGCTGGCTGTCGGAAACGGAGGATTTTATGTTAAGACAGACCAACCAACAACCAATTACCGCCCTTTACCCAAGACTTTCCCATGAGGACGAGCTGCAAGGCGAGAGCAATTCCATTTCCAACCAGAAGCGTATTCTTGAAACCTATGCAAAGCAGAACGGCTTTTCCAATCTGCGCTGGTACACGGACGACGGTTATTCTGGTGCGAACTTTCAAAGACCCGGTTTTCAAGCCATGCTTGCGGACATTGAAGCCGGAAAAGTCGGGACAGTTATCGTAAAGGATATGTCGAGGTTAGGGCGAAACTACCTGCAAGTGGGAATGTACACGGAAATGATTTTCCCACAGAAAGGTGTCCGCTTCATCGCTATCAATGACGGAGTGGACAGCGCACAGGGCGACAATGACTTTGCCCCGCTGCGGAATATCTTTAACGAATGGCTGGTGAGAGATACGAGCAAGAAAATCAAAGCAGTAAAACGCTCAAAAGGCATGAGTGGCAAGCCCATCACAAGCAAGCCTGTGTATGGCTACCTCATGGACGAGGACGAAAATTTCATTATTGACGAGGAAGCTGCACCCGTAGTCAAGCAGATATACAACCTCTGCCTTGCCGGGAACGGTCCGACCAAGATAGCCCGTATGCTCACAGAGCAGCAAATCCCCACGCCGGGGACGCTGGAATACCGCAGGACGGGCAGCACCCGCCGCTACCACCCCGGCTATGAGTGCAAGTGGGCGACCAATACCGTTGTGCATATCCTTGAAAACCGGGAATACACAGGCTGTCTGGTAAACTTCAAGACAGAAAAGCTCTCTTACAAAGTCAAGCACAGTGTAGAAAATCCCCTGGAAAAGCAAGTGATTTTCGAGAACCACCACGAGCCTATCATAGACACCCAAACATGGGAACGGGTGCAGGAGCTTCGCAAGCAGCGCAAACGCCCCAACCGCTATGATGAAGTGGGCTTGTTCTCCGGCATACTGTTCTGTGCGGACTGCGGCAGCGTCATGTATCAGCAGCGATACCAGACGGACAAGCGCAAGCAGGACTGTTATATCTGCGGCAACTACAAGAAACGCACCCATGACTGTACGGCGCACTTTATCCGCACCGACCTCTTGACCGCTGGTGTACTCTCCAATCTGCGGAAAGTGACAAGCTATGCGGCAAAGCATGAAGCCCGGTTTATGAAGCTCTTGATTGAGCAGAACGAGGACGGGGGCAAGCGCAGGAACGCCGCCAAGAAAAAGGAACTGGAAGCTGCCGAAAAGCGTATCGGTGAACTTTCCGCTATTTTCAAGCGGCTGTATGAGGACAGCGTAAGCGGTCGCATTTCTGACGAGCGTTTCACGGAGCTTTCGGCAGACTATGAAGCCGAACAGCAGGAATTGAAAGAGCGTGTTGCCAGAATACAGGCGGAGCTTTCCAAAGCACAGGAAGCTACCGTAAACGCAGAAAAGTTTATGAACATTGTCCGCAAGCACATGAACTTTGAAGAACTGACCCACACCCTCTTGCGTGAGTTTGTAGAGAAAATCGTTGTGCATGAGTGCAGCTACGATGAAAACGGCACACGCAGACAGGATATTGAGATTTACTATTCTTTCGTCGGCAAGGTGGACTTGCCCGAATGACCGCCCGCCCTATCCGATACCAAAGACAAGTATCGGATAGGAAAGGCAAAATTTTTTACACTTCTATTACTTCTTTATCACACATAAGCAAAATCACAGGGTATCAAAAACTTAGTGTCTTCTATGTGAAAAGATTTTAAAGGAAAAATGCACATCCTACGTAGATAACATGACAATTTCATGCAAAGCGAAAGGAGACACCATGAAAATCGAATACACAAAAGTGGGAGACTATTATTTACCGAATCTTGACTATCCGGAGGAAGCCAGACCGATTGGCTGTTGGGGAATGCTTCGTAAGGAATATCTGAAAGCACATAAATCTGGAACTTATACATATCTTCTTCTGACCGCCAGACTGGACAGCTATCTGGCAGATCTGAATGAACAGTCACAGGAACACTTTGAGCTGATTGAAGCTCAAATGCGAAGTGCGGAGGGAGTTACTGAGAAACTGAAGAGACAGAATCCTATGGAATGGGTACGCCACTGCAACAATATCCGCAACCGGGCTGCTGAAATCATCAAACAGGAACTGATTTATGTATAAGGGGGATTCCAGATATGAGAAGAGAATTGATTGAAAGTTATTATGAAGAATACTAGCGGGAACTGGAAAGATTTCTTGAATCCGATCCAGAGATGTTTTCTCTGGAAGCAGAAATTCATCATTACATAGAAATACTGGAACCAGTCCTCAGAGATGACGGACAGAAGATGTGGCAGGCATTGGACAGAATTATTTCAGCGAAAAATACCATGGAAGGTATTGCGGCAAAAGAAATGTATATCCGTGGATTTCTGGATTATGAAAGGCTGGTGTGTGAGAAAGACAACCATATCTGAAATTTGAAAATGTGACAGCATAAACAAATAAGACCTTCTGTGAAAGCAATCAGCCACAGGAGGTCTTTGCTCTCCCACCTGCATAAAAAACACCTCTATTTTCGCATTGATTGATTCAGCAGATCGTACCGGTGTGGTACTGTTTTGCTGTGAGATAAGTATATAAAAAGCAAAGAGGAAAGGGATTGAGGGGAAATTGAGCTGGAATTGAGAAAAAAGATATATTGTGCGTACATTCTTCATGTACTCTTGTTGTGATTTCATTGTTTTTTATCGTATAATATGGATACTGGAGGTGGTTTGGATGAAATACAAGATTTTAGTTGTCGATGATGATAAAGAATTGGTGAAAATGCTTTGTAGTTATTTTAATATGAAACAATATGAAACCATTACGGCTACAGACGGAATGGAAGCATTAAATAAAATAAAAATGAAACCGGATATTATTTTGTTGGATATCAATATGCCACGCATGGATGGGATTGAAGTATGTCGTCTGATACGCAGTAAAGTGTTATGCCCGATTTTGTTTCTAACAGCAAGAGTTGATGAAGATGATAAAATTAATGGGTTGCTTTCGGGTGGGGATGACTATATTACGAAACCATTTAGTCTTCGGGAGTTGGAAGCAAGGATTGTCACAAACATAAAGAGAGAAGAAAGGCATCAACAAAAAACGGAATACCGTTTCATGGATGAAATGCTGATTGATTATTCTGAAAAAATAGTAGCTATAGCCGGACACAGGATGGAGTTCACAAAAATTGAATATCAGATTATTGAATTCTTATCCATGCATCCAGGGCAGGTGTTTGATAAAGAACGTATATATGCACAAGTCTGTGGATATGATGCGGAAGGGGACAGTAGAACGATAACGGAATTAGTACGGCGTATAAGGAAAAAAATAGCGGATTATTCAGAAAAAGAATACATAGAAACTGTATGGGGGATTGGATACCGATGGAAAAAATAAGAAACTTGTCACTGAAAAAAACAATTCTGCTTTATCTTGTGATCAGCTTAACGGCAGCATTTCTGTTATCTGGATTTACAGTTCATTTTGCAAGAAATATGCAGAATAAAATATGGGAAGAATATATTGATTATGCAGATTATACGGACGTGTTTCAGCAATATGGAAAGAAATACGAGATTGAGATATCAAGACCTAATCAATCGCAGATGAATCGTTTGGACTATCATCTTTCGGAAATGTGTGACTTTATGGTAACATATTCGGTACTGATTTTTTCGATTGTTGGGAGTGTTGCTGCGGTATTCTTTTTTTATAAAAATAAGTTAAAGACACCTCTACAGGAACTAAAAGATGCCTCACAAATGATTGCAGATAATGAACTGGATTTTCATGTGTCCTATGAAAATAAAGATGAGATGGGAACTTTGTGTAAAGAATTTGAAATGATGCGAAGTGATTTAGCAGATAACAACAGAAAGATGTGGCGAATGATTGATGACGAGAAGGCTTTGCGGAATGCAATTGCACATGATATACGTTCTCCACTTTCCATATTGCGTGGGTATCAGGAAATGCTCTTAGAGTTTGTTTCTGCTGAGAGTATAAAAACAGAGGATGTTATTGATATCTTACAAACAGGCATGTATCAGATTGACCGTATAGAGCATTTCATGGAAAACATGAGAAAAATGTCCCATTTAGAACAGAGGGAACTGCAATGCTCAGAGATAGAATTATCGGAACTGGTAAAAAAGATTGAGGCAGAAGCTGCCATGCTGTCCAAGAAGGAAAGTAAATTATGTAAGGTAGAAAGAGTGCAGGAACAAAACATTGTGAAAGTGGATGAGGAACTTGTCATGGAAGTGACAGACAACTTACTGGAAAATGCGATTCGATATGCACAAAAAAGTATTGCTTTGCAGATAAAGAAAAAGGATGGTTTTCTTATAATTTCTGTTGAAGATGATGGAATAGGATTTGTGGATACTGAGGAAAAAGTAACAGAACCATTTTATCATAAGAATCCACAAGATGATTTAAAGCATTTTGGCCTTGGCATGTATATTTCTCGTATTTTCTGTGAAAAGCATGGAGGAAATTTGAAAATATATAATGCCAGACAAGGCGGTGCTCATGTAGAAGCTCTTTTCAAAGCTGAATAAAAATACTTTATAAGGCTGAAATCACAAATAAAGTGGTTTTAGTCTTTTTTGTTGTGAATTTATTGAGAATTGATTTGTATGATGTTGTTAAAGAAATAAAGAAATAAAGAAAGGAAGAGATACAATGAAAACAATCATAAAAAGAAGTATACTTGATTATTTAAAGAACCCTGTTTTGTGGATTGGCTTGATTATTATAGTTGCCAGTATGTATCAATGTCTGTCATCGTATTTGCAAATTCATTATATCAAACAGAATGAACAGATCACACAAAATGACGTAGCATTGGAAGATGCTGATGTCATGGATGGGTACATTCCCACATCTGATGATAAAGAAAGAAGAAGGGAGTGGGAAGATACGATCAAAGAGACGTTAATGGACACCTCCAAAAATGGTTTTGGATTTAGCAGGCAGGAAGCAGATCATGTAATGAAAGAAATTCAGAATATGGATGTAAAGACTGCTTCTGAGTTTTTGGAATCCCAATATGGCTATTATAATGCAATATATGCTTATGAGGACCTTGAAATTCATAAGGGGACAGCAGAAGAAATCAATCATTATATCGAGCGGAAATTATCCGAACATTCTTTTTCCTGGTACTTTGCCAAAAAATTTACGGATTTTGCAGGATTGCATATGGCCTTTTTTGCAACAGTCTTGCTATCATTTTTATTTATTCAGGATACACGAAAAAATACCTATGAATTATTACATACAAAGCCTGTTACGGCAATCCAATATATATGTGGGAAAGTAATAAGCGGATTCATTAGTATGCTGGGCGTATTAGTGATTTTGAATGTTATATTCTTTATGCTGTGTTTGAAAACGTCTTTAGAATCGGGCTTTCCAGTAACACCAATTGATTTTTGCGTGAATTCTCTGATCTATATTGTTCCGAATCTTTTGATGATATGTTGTGTCTATACAATTACAGCAGTAATATTTAAAAATCCGCTTCCGGCAGCACCAATCTTGTTTTTACACATTATATATTCAAATATGCTGACCATGAAGAATGATATTTATTATATGAGACCGTTCTCTATTATGGTGCGATTCCCTGGCAGATTTTTTGAAACACATGTAGCCAAAATGTCAAACATAAATCAGATTATTCTTGTAATTTTATCAGTTATATTAGTATGTATTTCTGTTACAATCTGGAAAAGGAGGAGGGTTTATTGAAAACGGAACTAAAAAACTGCCTGTCGTTATATAAGATTTTTTATTCATGTGCATTTATACTGATATTGTGTGCTATTCATCCGATTATATACTATGAAGAAATCGGTTCAGCAATTCAGTCTCCAATAGCATTTTTAACAATTATTTTTTGTAGTGACACATATTTGATGGAAGTAAAAAGTAAGCGTGCCGATGTATTTCATTTGTATGATCAAAAAAAGCAGTTAAAAGTAATATCGCAGAGAGTGGGCGTTCAAATATTATATTTATTAATACTTTCTTGTGTTGGATATGTTTTGTTTTTCTGGCAAAAACCGGGCAGTGTAAACGAAGGCATTTCGGGTATTCAGATATTTCTTTTATATTTCATTGCAATGTTTGGAACTATCTGGCTTTGGAGTATATGCTCTGTGATTTTGTGTACATTTCTTCGAAATATGTGGGCAGGTATTGGATGTTTATTTGGAATTGTCATTGGACTTATATCAAAAGCGGGAAGTTCATTTTTCGGAAATCTGGGATTGTTTTCTTTCAGCTTTTGTGAACCTACTCAATTAATGTCCGAGAGTTGGATTTATGGAACGCTTGTGTCTTTTATAGCGGGGCTGTTTTTATTTGCAGTATTACCAATGGCTTTAAAGAAAAGAGGATAGATTATGAGTATTAAAATAAATGATTTAACAGTTAGATTTAAAAATGGTGTAGTTGCAGTAAATAAGGCATCTCTTGAAATACCTAAGGGAATTTACGGACTTTTGGGAGAGAATGGTGCGGGAAAAACCACGCTGATGAGGGTTCTTACAACCGTTTTAAAACAAACGGAAGGATTGGTTTCGCTTGATGGAATTCTGTATAACGAGGGAAATTATGAAAAAATACAGAAAAAGATTGGTTATCTTCCACAGGAAATCGACTTATATCCGAATCTTACGGTGAAAGAATGTCTTGTATATATGGGGGGACTGTCAGGAGTAGCCAGAAATGACCTCGAACAAAGAATTACCTATTATCTGGAAAAGACTTCTCTTACAGAGCATCAGAATAAAAAAATGCGGCAATTATCTGGTGGTATGAAGAGACGTGTCGGACTCATACAGGCACTTCTTAATAATCCGGATTTTTTGATTATTGATGAACCTACCACCGGGTTAGATCCGGAAGAAAGAATCAGGATCCGCAATCTTCTGGTTGATTTTTCAAAGGATAGAACTGTGCTGTTTTCCACTCATGTAGTAGAAGATTTAGCAGCAACCTGTACACAGCTTGCCATTATGAAAAAGGGAAGTTTTTTATATTCTGGAAGCGTGAGTGGGTTGCTGGAAAATGCAAAGGGCTGTGTTTGGAATTGTACGGTACAAAATGCAGAAGAAGCCCGTTTGTTAGAAGCCAATTATTCTATATCATCTAAGCAGTATGTAGAAAATGGAATTTATATGAAAATATTAAGCAAAGAAAAGCCAAATGAGAAGTGTGTCCCGGATAATGATATCACTTTGGAAGATGCGTATATTTATTTGACGAATAGTTGAATATAACGGCGGGCAAGTTGCCCGCCGTAAATTGTACTTATTTTGTTAAAAGACCGGATAGATTTTTTCCAATGCAAAATCCAATCTGTGGATATAACTCCTGAATTTCCTGATATTTTGCTTCAATCATTTCAGGCTCATCAGCCCAGATCTTTTCATATATTTTGAAAGCTTTTTTAAAATGTGTTTTGGCTTGCGGAAGATTGGCAGTCATCAGATAAATGGTTCCAAGGGTTTCCTGTACTTTGGCATAATCCAGACAGTCATCGGAATGGTATTCCTTGATGATGCCGGATAATTTTTGCAATTCGGAGATGCCTCTTTCGGGTTCCTGCTGTTCTGTCAGGAACATTGCATAATTGGCAATCTGAGGTATGCTGTCATTTATATGAAGCAGGTTAAATTGGTCAAGCAGTGAGATACTTTTTTCCATGTGTTCTCTTGCAAGATCGGGATGACCGTTCATACGATAAAGTCCACCGAGATTGGCATGAAGGTTGGAAACAAGGCGAGCATTGTCGGCAGTGATATTTTCTATCTGGGCAAGTGCATCCTTTTCCAGTTTTATTGCTTTTTCAGGTTTGGTTTCAAGAGTTGCCTGAAAATCTAGTAATAATGCCCGGTCAGAGTCGGTTCCAATGTTTTTTGTCTTTAACAGCCCCGTCAGTTCCTGAATGATTCCATTCATACCTTTGTAGTAGTTATAGTTATCCATGTATGGAAATGCATTTTCCAGAAAAAGCAGATACTTTGGTATATCATCCTTTTCAATCAATACTATGATATTTCCGATTGTTTGAAATAGCTTTTTGTAATAATCTACTTCCATTCCATGCATTAAACATATTTTCTGTAAAGAATCCAGTAATATGTGGCAGCGAGTTACAGATGGTTTTGTCTCTGAAAGGGTGATTTCCTGAATCATCGGATGCAGAGAGATAGTGCGACGTGTTGTTGTCTGAACGAAACCAGTCTCAATTAAACCGTTGATTTCATTTAGTGTGGGCATTTCCAGCCATTTGGCAAATATACGGGCAGAAATACCGGTGGAAGGAAGAAAGCACATATTACACATGATATCCTGCTGTTCAAGAGATAAAGTGTATAAAGAAAACAGCGTATGGATATGACTGTAATAGGTGGCTTTGCTGCTTTGTCCATCTTTGATTATTTTAATTTTATCTTCGTTATGGAAAGATGCTTTTTCCACCTGAAGTCTTGTTAATAACTGGTCTGGAGTTGAGATTCCATTTTCCAGAAGTTTTGCTGCCAGTTCCACGGCAAAAGTATGAGAGTGAACAGTTTCGATGATCTTTTCAACTGTTGCCCGGTACGTGTCTGCCTCTGAATAAAATACTGATGCCAGCTGGAAGAGAGCGTTCATATCCTCTATTTCTTTTAATGGCAGAGTACAGTATTCATCCAGTTTGCTTCGGGTTGTAAACAAAATCTGGCAGCGATATTTTAATACTACTGACAGAAAGCTGTCCTGTGTCGCAGTGACATTAAAATTATCTATGATAAGCAGAGTATCAGATTTCAGGGAACGCAGAAAACGGTTATGTCTTTGAAACCGTTCCTGGTCAGTGCTTTCCGGCGGATCGTCAATAAAATCCATGTCAGTAATATCCTGATGAAGATTGCCGGTATATTCTATATAAAGTATATTGGTGTATTGCTTTATGTACCGCTTTGCGTAGGCTTTGACAAGTTCACTTTTTCCGATTCCGGCGATTCCGCAAAGGAAAACATGACGGTTTTCCTCAAGCACGGTATATAATTCTTCCAGTTCTTTATCTCTTCCGATAAAATGACGGCATGGTTTCGGAACCTCACTGTCCATAATATAATCCAGCACAATGGGGGATAAAGCGCCTCCGGCGAGCAGCTTCTGATTTTTGGTATTACGTTTGATGAATTGGCGTTCCATGCCAAAAGAAATCAGTTTTGCAAGAAACAGCAGTCTTGAACTGGCTGGTTTATATAAGGGAGTCAGATTTTTCTTTTTTGCATCTGAGATGCTGTCATCCTGAATGAATAAAGTGTAAATATCTTGTATAGCCATATTACAGTCAGACATCAGTGGAAGAAGATTCTGGTGGATGGTATGGGCTAATTTTTCCTGATTGGATGGCTTGGAATAGTAAGCGGATATTTTAGGACTGATTTTAGCCTGACCAGTCATCCAGCGGCAAACCAGACCGTTGTCCATTGAAAAATCCTGATTTACTGGATCATCCATAAAATCTTCAAATAATTCGTATAAAAAATCAGGCTGACTCATTTGATTACTTTCGCTGATATGATTTTTTAAGCAAGTGCTAATAGAAGAAAAATCGCATCGATTCAATAGAAATTCCCCTTTCGTAGTTAAGATTGAGTATATCTATCATAGCACGAACATACATTCGATTCAAGAAAATGCGGATATTTTTAAAGTGATTGTGTCAATTTACAATCAATTTCTATTCAATGTGGTTTTCAGGTAGGTTCTGTAAAATAAGCTCAGAACAAACAATAACGGGAGGAGCTTATGCAACAGAATATTGAATTTGAGCGGTGCATTGATTTTCTGGTACGGATGATTGATAAGTACGGCGCTGAAGTCCTCCGGGAGTTGGAGGAAGAAAAACAGAATAAGGAAGAAAAAGAAGCGGCAGTTTCCTGAAATACAAAATGTAAATCAGACTGTCGCTTTTTTCATGCATTTTTAAATCAAATAAATTTTAAAAGCTGATGCAGAGTGTGTGGCTCATTATTCTGAGAAGCGGTAATACGAGTATCAAATGGCTTGAAATGATTCTGCGTATAAAAGCTCAGAAGAAATTCATTATCTTCGCATTCAAGAAACTCCATAACGCCACCTACGGAATATTTGAGACTGGATATGGTTTCCAGTGCAAATCCCAGTAGAATATTTCCAGGAATTCGTTTTTCCTTTGGAAGAGAATAGTTCTTTCCCAACTGGGCGATCAGGTAAGCTGCGGTAGTATAGGATTGTGTTTCTTCATCCAAAATACTGACACGGGACAGCTTTTTTGCCATTGTCTTGCTGATATTTGAAGCACGGACAGAGATGGGTTTTACTGTAAGTGAAAAATAACCAACCAGTGAAGCATCTTCAGCACCAAATACCAGATAAGTGATAGATTGATCTTTTTTGGTAAACTCAATCGCATTATGTAATAAAAAGTATTCCACATCGGGATTTTTGGGACAAGAAAAATCGGAGAGTAAGTCGTAAAGACTTTCCTCTCCGATATATGTCGGTTCGTCTTTATCCAAATATGCCCGAATATTAACGGTAAAATATTTATCAGACATGTTTTTTCTTCCTTTTTGACATTAAAGCTAAGATTTCCTGTGGGTTCGTTAACTGACGTCCGGGAAGTGTCTGCTTTGGTGTGCGGTCACGGTCAGCTTCGTCAATTGCTGCGACAAAACGCTTTACGCTATTTGGATTGGATACGACAAAATTATGAGTAATACTTGAAGTAGCCATACTAACACCTCCTCTTTTTTGGCTTTTTTGTGTATTTATAGTATATGCAATGTGTGATAAAAACACAATATCAAAAACAGAAATTATTTCTAAATAATTTTCAAGCCGGACATTTATTAGACGCTTCCGGTAAGCGAACAATATTTTCGAGCCAATCATTTATAAGTCGCCAATGGTGGGCGGGCAATATTTTGATAACAGAAATGCTCTGTATCTAACTTAATTATACGATTGGCGAAGAAATGCGTCAATACGGAAAATAAGTATTGAAAATAGTTGGAACAAGTACTAAAATAAGGTTGGGACAATAAAACAGAGTTATACTGCGAGGAAGATTATGAAGAATAAAAAGATTAAATGCGATATATATACCAGAGTATCCACAACCATGCAGGTAGATGGCTACAGTCTGGATGCTCAGAAAGAAAAACTCAAGAGATATGCGGAATTTCAGAACATGGAAATCGTAAATGAGTATTCCGATGAAGGTAAGTCTGGAAAGAGCGTAGAGGGCAGACCGGAATTTCAGAGAATGTTGGATAATATTGAGAATGGAACAGATAAGGTACAGTTTGTATTGGTGTTTAAGCTTTCCAGATTCGGTCGTAATGCGGCAGATGTTTTAAATTCTTTGCAGAGGATGCAGGATTTTGGAGTGAATCTGATCTGTGTAGAAGATGGGATTGACAGCTCAAAAGATAGTGGAAAGCTGATGATTTCTGTTCTGTCTGCGGTGGCAGAGATTGAACGGGAGAATATCCTTGTTCAGACAATGGAAGGACGTAAGCAGAAAGCCAGGGAAGGAAAATGGAACGGAGGATTCGCTCCATATGGTTATGAATTGGTAAATGGAGAATTGCAGATCGCAGAGGACGAAGCAGAGATTATTCGTCTGATCTATGACAAATTTATTCATACCAATATGGGAATCTCTGCGATTGCCGCATGGCTGAACCAGCATGGATATAAAAAGAAAAAACGACAGAATAATACACTGGACGCATTTGCCGCTTCATTTATAAAAGGCGTTCTGGATAATCCGGTATACTGTGGAAAGCTGGCTTATGGACGAAGGAAAAACGAGAAAGTTTCTGGTACAAGAAATGAATACCGCATTGTAAAGCAGGAAAATTATATGCTGCACGATGGTATCCATGAAGGGATTGTTTCAGAAACAGACTGGGAGCTAGCACATCAAAAACGGGAAAAAACAGGTGTGAAATATGAAAAGACACATAGTCTCGATCATGAGCATATTTTATCCGGAATATTAAGATGTCCGTTATGTGGAAGCGGTATGTATGGAAACGTGAACCGAAAGAAAAAGAAAGACGGAACCTTATATAAGGATTATTTCTATTATGCCTGCAAACATCGTCGCCTGGTAGATGGTCATAAATGTGGATATCGTAAACAATGGAGCGAGGAGAAGATTAACAATGCAGTGGAAGAAGTTATTCGGAAGCTGGTGAAGAATCCGAAATTTGAAGAAGCAATTCTGAATAAAATCGGTTCAAGAATAGATACAGAAGAAATAGAAAAAGAGATTGAAGGACTGGAAAAACAGCACAGACAACTGACCGGAGCAAAAGCAAGGCTTGGACAGCAGATGGATAGCCTGGACATCATGGATAAATTTTATGAAAAGAAATATCAGGATATGGAGACACGCTTATATCGTCTGTATGATGAAATTGAAGGCGTGGAGAACAGTATAGAAGAAGTTAAGAATCGTCTGCTGAATATCCGGCAACAGAAAATATCAGAAGAAAACGTCTATCAATTTCTTTTATATTTTGATAAACTATATGATAAGTTCACCGACCTGGAGAAGAAAGAATTTCTTAACAGCTTTGTGGAACAGGTGGATATTTATGAGCAGGAGCAGCCAGATGGCAGATTCCTGAAGCACATAAAGTTCCGTTTTCCGGTGTATTTCGGAGACAGGGAGACACAGGAACTTTGTTGGGACAACGAAAGTACCGTTGAGACGGTTGTTAAATTATCCCTCAAAAAAGATACACAGAAAATTGAGGTGACAATGGAGCCTGATGAAGAGAGCAATTACACACCAGAGGAAAAAATAACTTATCAGAAAATTAAGGCTTATATTCTTGAAAAATATGGATTTAAAGTGTCATCATTGTACATTGCACAGATTAAAGATAAGTGTGGTCTTGGTAAAGAACGTACTGGAAATAACTGGAAGAAAAATGATAAGTCAAAGGAGCCGCAGTGTACACCTGAAAAGGAAGAGGCTATTAGAGATGCATTTAAGAACTTTAATATAATATAAGGAGTTTTAGATGATAGATATGATATTGAAATGGCTTTATCAAAATTCAGCAGCTATAATCATTTCATCATTAATATCATTGTTAATATCAATGATGTATTACCGAAAGGGAAATAGAGATGAACTGTTAATGAGCGTTATATTTCCTGTGGTGCAACTTTTAAATAAGAGTTATTCTAGGAAAAACTATGATGAGCTATTATCAATAAAATCAAACTATGCAATAAGGTATTTAGGGAAAAAAGAAAGAAGAACACTTATGCTGTTAATAGAACAGTACAGTATAGTTTGTCAATATAATAGGTCAAAGAAGGATACTGATTGTATATTATCGTATTTTGACTTCAAATTAGGTGAGATTGGTATTAATCCTAAACCATGTCCTATTACTGACGATGAAGGAGAAACAGTAGCATATGATTATCCTCCTGATTATTATTTCCTTGAAGAATATGTAAATGATATGGTTTCTAAGATGGAGTTTGAGGTATATCCAGAAGAAGCTGAAAAAGCTATTACAGATGCATTTGAGAAATATGCTCACAAATATTATACAGTTAAGAATATAGAATGGTTTCAAGACTATTCGATTGAAAAGGTTATAGAAAAATCAAAAGTATCTGAAAAATGGAGAGTTGATTTTGATTTGATGGAACAAAGAAAAAGAACTTTTATGAATCTGTCGATTGCTAAAAAGGTAATTAAAATACTTCAAGGCTAGGTTGAAATATATTTTCTTTTTTTTAAAGCCTAATATGGTATAATTTTTATGCAAATAAGTTTGCAGCAGGACTTGGTTCGATTCCAAGCATCTCCTCATTTGCTATGACATTATTAAATATTGTTACCTCTGGTATCTGTTATGATGCTATTAGAAATTTTATTTCTGACTTAAAAGGAGGATACGTTATGAGAGGTTTGCCTTGATGATGAGAAGTATATCATACATTCAGATGGGCGAGTAAAACTTACACAGTATGCTTTATCTTACATGGATGAATGTTGTCTTGCTTTTGATAAGGAATATAGTTATCAGTCGAAGTATCAGGGACAAAAATACTATACCCAAATGATGTACAAGACACCGAGTCAGGTGGCAGCACAAGAATACTCATTTGAGATGAATGCTCACAACAGAACATTGTTATCTCAAATTCAGAGAGCAAGTCGAAGTGCTGATGCAATGAGATTGTATCCAGGAGCCTTCTCCGAAACATTGGTACAGCTTATGAAAGAGAAAAAGCTTTCTAATAAGAAATTAGCAGACGCGTCATTGGTGGGCGAACGTACAATACAGAGATTAAGAAATGAAGAAGAATATCCCACAACAATTCAAACGGTTTTGGGATTGTGTTACGGATTGCAGCTTTCAGTGCCTGAAGCAGAAATGTTAGTTGGGAAAACCGATTTCAATATAAAGCCAACTAATCCACAAAATAATGCTTATAGATGCGTATTAAGCTCATGTGCCGAGAATAGCATATATGAGGTTAATGAGATGTTGGAATCTTGTGGATTTGAGCCACTTGGTAGTTCAAAATTGGGATAATACATAAGGAGGTACTTTATTAAATGCAGTACGATTGGATAGATTTTTACACAGAGTTTGCTACTAAGCTTCTTCCTTTCAAAACTGATAGAAAGACTCTTATTCAGAAAATATATGCGGTGTATGACACTGTTGGAATTAGTGTTCCGAAACTTGAAAGTGGTGATGAGATTATTGATATTGATCCGTTCACCATCTTTGGCACATTCAACAAGGGAATAACAAATGCTAATAGAATTGCTATTCTTAACGGGATAGCGTCAGAGTTTGGAATTGCTGCAACTGTGCCGAGCAATTTTGATGGAATTCCGGTTCTTAATAATCTAAAGGCTACGTTTTATGGATTTAAGGATGATAGAAAAGCAAATGATATTGATAACTTGTGGAGTTTGTTTGAGGTAGCTCTTGCATTGGCTGACAATGACACAGAGGATAACCGTCAGAAATTCTCCGAGGCTTATGACAAGGTACATGATCAGCTTTGCATTCGCTGGAATATTACGATGGGCCTTTATTGGATTCGTCCTTATACATTTATCAACTTGGATTCCAGAAACCGCTGGTTTATAGCAGATGTCCAGAATATGCCTGGCGAGTTTGTTGTCGCAGCCGAGAAGAAGCTTAAGAAAGTGCCGTTTGCTGCAGATTATCTTGAAATAAAGGATTTGTGTAAGAAAGCTCTGGATGCAGGTGAATATGAATACAAGAACTTTCCTGATTTATCCTATACGGCCTGGGTGATCTCTGAGCAAGTCAATCAGGAAAAGGCTGCTGAAAAAGGTAAAAAGACTTCGAAAGCAGAATTTCTTAAGTGGTTTATGCCATTGCTACAGGCGTTACGCGATTTAGGAGGATCTGCGACACCGGTAGAAGCGAGAAAGAAAATTATAGAAAACGAGCATTTGTCGGATGAGACAGTAAGCGAAACCAGAGGGAAAACGAAGGTTAACAAATTTGAAAATGAAGTTGCTTTCGCCAGAAACTATCTCGTTGGAGCAGGATATATTGATAAAAGCGTAAGAGGTGTGTGGACACTTACTGAAGCAGGCAAATCAGTGGAATTAACAGCGGAGATGGCATCTGATATTTTCAAAAAAGGTGTCTCTGATGCAAAGAGTAAGAAAACGAATGATAGCGATGCTCTTGCAGATAGTGATGTCGATACAGTTCATTACTGGATTTATGCTCCAGGACAAAACGCTGATAAATGGGAAGAGTGTTATAAGAACGGTTATATGCTACTGGGCTGGGGCGAGATTGGAGATCTTGGAGTATTCAGCTCTAAGGATGAAATGAAACAGCAGATGAAGAAAGAATACGGTGATAGCAGTTCCTATAAGAATTCAGCTCATGCTACTTGGCAGTTTGTACATGATATTAAGATTGGCGACGTGGTATACGTTAAAAAAGGTAATAATGGAATTCTTGGCAAAGGAATTGTTGGGTCTGATTATGAATATGATGCAGATCGCACAGATGAATATTCTAATGTTAGAAAAGTAAATTGGACGAACAAGGGCGATTGGACAATTAATCATCAGTCCCCTCAGAAAACTCTGACCGATATTACGCCATATAGTGACTTCGTACAAGAAATTAAGGCTTTGTTTGAGGAAGACGATATTGCAGATGATGAGCAGGAAATTGCCTATCCGGAGTACACAGCAGAAAATTTCCTGGATGATGTGTACATGTCTGAAGATAATTATACCAGATTAGTTGGCTTGCTTAGAAATAAGAAAAATATTATCTTGCAGGGTGCACCAGGTGTAGGAAAAACATATGCTGCTAAGCGCTTGGCCTATTCTATGATGGGTGTAAAAGATGTAGAGCGTGTCATGATGGTACAGTTCCATCAGAGTTATTCCTATGAAGATTTTATTATGGGCTTTCGTCCATCTGCTACAGGATTTGAACTGAAGAAGGGGGCATTCTACAATTTCTGCAAGAAGGCCGAGGTAGATAGTGATAATGAGTATTTCTTTATCATAGATGAAATCAATCGCGGCAATCTGAGTAAGATCTTTGGCGAGCTGTTTATGCTGATTGAAAATGATAAGAGAGGAAATGCGCTACAGCTTCTGTATTCGGATGAAAAGTTTGCAGTGCCGAAGAATGTCTATATTATTGGCATGATGAATACTGCGGACAGAAGCCTGGCTATGCTGGATTATGCACTTCGTAGAAGGTTTGCTTTCTTTGATATCAAGCCGGGGTTTGAGACTCCGGGGTTCCGTGAGTACCGCATGGCATTAGATAATGAGAAGTTCAACAAACTGATCAGTTGCGTCGAGAGCTTGAATAGAGAGATTTCCGTCGATGAATCTCTGGGCGAAGGGTTCTGTATTGGTCACAGCTACTTCTGTAATTTACAGCCTGATACAATTGATGATAGTTGGCTTTATGGTGTTGTGGAATATGAGTTGATACCTTTATTGAAAGAATACTGGTTTGATGAACCTATGAAGGTGAAAGATTGGAGCGAAAATCTAAGGAGTACGATTAAGTGATACCGATTCAAAACATCTATTATATGCTGTCCTATGCATTTCAGGTATTGAATGAGCAAGGCTATAAGAATATAGCCACAGAACAATTTAATAATACTGGCGAGCTGATGGCGGCTATCTTAGAAAAAGGTATCGCGATTCAGCTAAAGAGAGGACTTGGTAAAGAATATATTCTGCAGACGGAGGCGCTCTCTTCTCTGAGAGGAAAGATTGATATTGCAGAGTCCATCAAGACACAGTCGATGTTACGGAAACAGCTAATCTGTACATATGATGAGTTTTCGGTTAACAGCATCATGAATCGGATCATCAAATCTACAGTTGAACTTCTCCTTCGTTCGAATATATCGAAACAGCGCAAGAAAAATCTTAGAAAGTTAATGGTGTATTTCAGCGAGGTGGATTTTATTGATTTGTATACGGTAAATTGGAATGTTCAGTACAATCGAAATAACCAGACTTATCATATGCTAATTTCGATATGCTACCTGGTAGTAAAGGGTCTATTGCAAACACAATCGAATGGGCATACCGAGTTGATGGACTTTCTAGACGAGCAGCGAATGTGTCGATTGTATGAGAAGTTTATCCTGGAATATTATAGGAAAGAGTTTAAAAATCAGTTTACCGCAAATGCATCACAGATTCCTTGGCAGCTGGACAATGAAGAAAACTCTATGTTGCCTGTGATGCAAAGTGACATCATGCTCCAAAGTGGTGAGAAAGTTCTTATTATTGACGCAAAGTATTATGAGCACAGCACACAGGTGCAGTTTGACAAGCATACACTTCATTCAGGCAATCTTTATCAGATTTTTACTTATGTGAAAAACAAGGAATATGAACTGAGAGAGAAGGACCACACGGTTTCGGGAATGCTTTTGTATGCCAAGACTGATGAAGAGATATATCCGAATAATGTGTATCAGATGAGTGGAAACCAGATTACTGTCAGGACTCTGGATTTGAATTTACCATTTGATGAAATAGCAGGACAGCTAAATACAATAGCAAAAACGCATTTCGATTTATAAAGGAGGCCTCCTATTTGAAAAAGAAAAAAGACGAAAGTACCATTCGTTCCAGCGCGGCAGAATACTTGACCTATGTTGCCTCAGTTGGCGATCAGCAGGACAGTATTGAGATGCGCTATGAGGATGAGAATATATGGCTGACACAGAAGATGATGGCAACATTGTACGATGTCGGCACTAACACTATAAATTATCATATTAAGAAAATCTTTAAGGACAGTGAGTTACTAGAGGATTCAGTTATTCGAAAATTTCGAATAACTGCCGCCGACGGAAAAAGCTACAGCACAAATCACTATTCCTTAGAGATGATCATTGCAGTAGGATTTAAGGTAAATTCTGAGCGTGCGGTGCAGTTTCGTAAATGGGTCAATCAAATTGCAAAGGACTATACCATCAAAGGCTGGGTTATGGATGACGAGCGTCTCAAACGCGGAACTTATCTGACAGAAAAGTATTTTGATGAGCAGTTAGAACGAATTCGTGAAATTCGAGCAAGCGAAAGAAAGTTTTATCAGAAAATAACTGACCTGTATGCCACAGCCATTGATTACGATAAGAATTCTGCAACTACCAGGAGATTCTACGCAACAGTTCAGAATAAAATGCATTACGCAGTTCATGGTCATACGGCAGCTGAACTGATTGTAGAAAGAGCTGACCATACAAGAGAACATATGGGATTAACTACTTGGGCAGATGCTCCTGAAGGCAAAATTAAGAAGAGTGATGTTACGGTTGCCAAGAATTATTTGAGTCAGGATGAAATGAAACAGCTGAATCGTATGGTTACTGCATACTTGGATTTTGCTGAGAATATGACATTACGGCATATTCCACTCACGATGCAGGACTGGGAAAAACGGCTTAATAGCTTTATTGAAATGTTTGATTATGGTATTTTACAGGATGCAGGGAAAGTGTCAGCTGAAATTGCAAAGCTTCATGCCGAGACTGAATTTGAAAAGTATCGTGTTATTCAGGACAGACTATTTATGTCTGACTTTGATAAGTACATGCTGGAACTGGAAGAGAATGCGAAGAAGTAGCAGTGGCGTTATTAAAATTTTCTGCTAAATTTCTAGCTTACCAAGGTCGAGTGCATGGAAGGCAGGCCATCAGTTAGGTCTAAAAATAGCCGTTGACCTGTTTTTGTAGGAAGAACGGACAAGGTTGAGGCGATGGCGTTTCCTCGGAAGATTTGACTTTTATGTTGGAATCACTATAATAGTAGAAACGATTAAAAAAGTTGAACTTTTTCCGTAAACGGGCGAGGTTCAGGCTGCGATATGGATAGCGGAATGTATAGAGATATTTTTGCTACAGAATTTGTAGATATGTTTCCGCAAACAAACGGAGATATTTGGGTACATGCCATATTAGCCTGGATAGGATGTCGATGACTGACATCAATCCGGACCTATCGAGCCATGTTGAGACGGTCGTGTTGATGTCAAGGAAAGATAAATAAAGGCTGAAAAGTGGCGTATTTCCGGGCTTTTTGTAAGGTTAGTATCATCAGGGAAGCCTTGCGGAAAGCTCGGTTTTCTTGTATGGAAACATATCTACTTTGCAGCTCGACCGGAGAAAAAGTCGATGACCGGAAAAATGCGGTAGGGTTTAGGCTGTGGATTAGATGTAGTGGGTTGTGGCACTGGGATTGTTGTCAGAAACGACCGCAGTTTAAGCCACTCGATACTAAGAGGCAGACTTGGCAGTGGAATAGATAACAGGAAAAAACGTATGAATTATGAGCAACTGATAGAAGAACTGAGGGAGGAAATGTTACAGCTTGTGAACACGAAATGTGATGCACTGCTCCAGATGTACCGGAGTGGGGAGTTGCGGACAGACATGAAAGATACGATCCGGGAAAGCAGTCTTATTACAGTGTCCCCGGCAGAACTGAAAGGGAAAAGACCGCTGGCAGTCCAGTTCGCACCGGGAGAATGGATAGAGACACCTACATGGAGAAAGGTGGCACAAAGGATTTTGCAGACCTGTAATGAACAGCCGGATATCCATGAGCGGTTTATGGAAATGTGTGGAAAAGTAGCCGGACGCTGGAGGACGATCCTTGGCAGTTCACCGGAAGAAATGGATGTACCGATAAAGGTGGATGAGGAACTTTATTTTGAGGGAAAATTTGACACAGAAGCGATGTTAAATATGTTACAGAAAAAAGTGCTGGAACCGGCAGGGGTTGATTACAGCAGCATTAAAATCCGGTATATGGCAAAAGGGCAGGAGCAAGCAAAAAACATAGAGCATGTACCAGAGCAGGATGCTTTGGAGCATGAGGAGCAGGAACAACATGCAACGGTGCAGACAATGTAAAAAATGGATGGAATCAAGACTCCGAGTCTATGACAGGTTTGGAGTTTTTCTTATGTTCCTTTTCAAATGTAAAAATTGATTGTATAAAAGAAATGGGTAAGTTATAATATAGGTGTGGTCAGATGCCTTTTTGGGGATGACTATATCTGTTACAAAAAGGAGGAAGGCCAGTGAATACAGAATTAAAAAATGCAGTGAAAGCAACAGACAAGGATGCACAGTATGATACGAGTGCAAAGCGTCTGTTAGGGCAGAAGAGCATACTGGCACATATACTGGTAAAAACAGTTGATGAGTTTAAGGGCATGAATCCCAAGGATGTGGTCGACTGCATCGAGGGGACACCACATATCAGTACGGTACCGGTAGAGCCTGGACTTACAAATGCAGCCAGCGAAAAAAATGGTGAGCGATTGGTCGGTTTCAACACAGAAAATGAAGAGATCAATGAAGGACTGGTAAGATTTGATATCGCTTTCTATGTGCGTATGAGAGACGGATTGTCACAGATTATCATAAATGTAGAAGCACAGAAAGACGAGCCAACAGGATACGAAATCTTAAACCGGGCAATCTTTTATGTGAGCAGACTGATCTCATCACAAAAAGAACGTGATTTTGAGAACTCCAGCTACGATGACATTAAGCGTGTATATTCGATCTGGGTATGCATGAACATGGAAGAGAGCAGCATGAGCCATGTGCATCTCACAAAAGAAGATTTGATCGGTTCCTATGAATGGAAGGGAAATCTTGATCTGCTGAATATCATCATGCTTGGACTGGCAAAGAATCTGCCGGAACATGATGAGACGTATGAACTGCACCGTCTGCTGGGAGCATTGTTATCCAAGGAACTTACAATAGATGAAAAACTAAACATAATTGGAAATGAATACGATATTCCTATTGAGGAGAACTTCAGGAAGGATGTGAGCGTTATGTGTAACTTGAGTCAGGGAATAAAAGAAGATGGTATTGCGATTGGAGAGGCAATAAAAGAAGAAAAAATTATTCTTAATATGCATAACAATGGTTTTACTGTAGAGCAGATTGCTATGGCTACAGATAAAAACGTAGAAGAAGTGAAAGCGATTATTGCAGGGAAGGAACCTGCGCTTGCATAAAGTTATGTAAGAAAAAGAGAGCCTTTGAGTTTAAATAACTTGGAGGCTCCTGTTATATGAAGATTTGGGAAATAATAGATACAGTTAAATTATCTGATGAAAAAATGGGTATATGTGGAAATACAGATGGAGAGTGAATGTGTAAATGAATGAAAAACAATTCTTAAAGACAATGATAGAAACTATAAAATATGATGAAGATATTCAGAACAAAGATGATTTGTTGGGGATTTTAAGATATTCTATAGTTACATTTAGAAAAACCGGTGCATATACCCATGTATCGAATCAGAGGCAGGAATATATGGATTTAAGAGTGCCAATTCCAATGCTGAAAAAAGCAAAGGAATATAAAGATGTTTTTTTTGACTTAGCCAATGATATTTATATTCCAGATGATGACTATGATTTGTATGGAGTTGAGATTAAACCTAAATTGGTAGAGTTGGAAGATGATGGACAAAATGAACATGATGTAGCATTTGATGGAATCAAAGATGTAATTATTCAAGGCATTCGGAATGCAAAGTATACAATCTGGGTAGCGGTTGCGTGGTTTTCGGACCGAGATATCTTTCAGGAATTACTTGCAAAGAAAAAGCAGGGCATAAGTATTAGAATTATTACATCAAATGAAAAATCTAATATGACGTTGATGAGTGAATTGGAAAGTAATTTTGAGGTGGTAAAAGTGCCACTTAAAGGAGCATATTTGTCCAATCGGCTGCATGATAAATTTTGCATTATAGATTTTGAATTTGTAATGCATGGTTCATATAATTGGAGCAAAGCAGCACAGTATAATGATGAAACATTGGCAACTGCTTTGGATAGAGATTTTGTAAAGAAATTTGCGGATGAATTTATGAGACTGTACAATAATCATAATGAGTAGTTTGCTAAAAGCTTTAATTGTATAAATGGCTGGGATCAAGCCTCCAAGTTTGCAACAGATTTGGAGGTTTTCTTCTGTCCATTTGCGAGGAAGGGAAATTCCAAAACATAATCATCTGTGATACAATATATAAAAAATTGAAGTGAAAGTTAAACGATGTAGATGATATACTAGGGTGAGGAGGATTAAGCTATGGCAGAGAGAATTAGAAAACTTACTAATTCAGAAGTTGAGGTTTTGGCGCGTATAATTGCAGATACCATGACGGGAAGTCAGATGAATGAAATTTTTCAGGAATGTGGAGTTCAGGATGCCAGTAATGAAAGTACAAAATGGAAGAGAATTTATTATACATTTTTAGCAAGACAAGAACAGGATGGAGCATCGAATTCATTTCTTAATTTTATAAAAAAGAGTCTGAAACCGGTAAGGTTTATCAGTGGCCAGAATGGTAATTATGATGAGATTTTATTAGAAATTAACAAACCGTTAATGTTAATTGGACTTCAGATGACAAACGAAGGAAAATTGTTAAAGGTTCAGGCAGCAACTACAATTTCAGAAGTTGAAAGAAGAACCAGAAATCTGGTGAGTGAATTACAAAAAAGACATATTCATCAGGATGTAATAAAGTGTTGCAAAGAGGAATATTTACAAGAAAATTATTTTCATGCAGTTTTTGAGGCGGCTAAGAGTTTGTCTGAGAAGGTAAGAGAAAAAACAGGAATGCAGGAGGATGGTTCAAATTTATTTAATAATGCTTTTGCAGTTAATAATCCTCGATTAGCAATAAATTCATTACAGACACCTTCGGAAAAAATGCTCAAAACGGTCTAAAAGAAATGTTAAATGGGGTTACGCATATGGTAAGGAATGTAACAGCACATGAGTTGAAAATAAAATGGATTGTAAATGAGCAGGATGCAATTGATATATTAACTACAATTTCTTTTTTACATAAACAGTTAGATGAGAGTTTTGTTGTTCCGCAACATATAGCATAGATTTCTTTGAAAAAGAGTAAATGGTCGGAATCAAGCCTCCAAGTCCACAACAGATTTGGAGGTTTTCTTCTGCCCATTTGAGAGGAAAGTGATTTCCAAAACAAAATGATCTGTGATACAATATATGAAAGAAATTTTGGAAGTATTGGATCATAGAGAAAGAGCAGAGTCAATCGTAAGCTAATCTGGCTTACATCTAAAATACAATGCAATCTTTTTCTATGCGGGGGCAGGAGAGAGTGCATCATGTCAATTTTTTGCAGCCTCATCAGAGAGGAGTGCAACACTTTTCACTCCCAGAGTACAGTGAAAACTCTGGAAAGTGCATCTCAATTACCCTATCGACACATGTGGAGACGGTATGCCTTTTGTCCAAACTTCATAAGCGAAGCATCATGTGAATGTGACACTTGATATGGACGAGATGGATTTAACGGCGGCTGAGAGGAAGGCTACTTATGAGGAGATAAAGAAGTATGTGGCAAAACATAATGATGGGATGAAGGTATCTAATCTGTATATTGCACAGATAAAGCAGAAGCATGGAATTATAGAAAGAGAGAACTATAATAAGCCAAAATCTGAGAAGGGCGGACAGCCGGAATGCCCAAAAGAAAAAGAAATAGCGATTGAAGAGGCGTTGAAGTATTTTCAGATGATTCCAAGTGAATCATAGGCTAACTTGGCTTATCGGATGGAGAAAATTCAACTAATGTTATTGGGCCTTCGGACATTGGGAATAAAATCTGATGTTCGTAGGCTTTTTGTTCATGACAATACTCTATATTTAGCAGCGGAGATTCTATACCCAAAAACAGAAAACGTGAATGCGCAAATGAAGGGGCTGTAAAAAAACTCCCCTGACAGAAAAATCGCCCAGA
>ENA-OOZD01000329-OOZD01000329.1-human-gut-metagenome-genome-assembly--contig:-NODE-329-length-25309-cov-5.627386_pt1 | contig 25309 bp, 20 predicted proteins | sample MGYA00241186_ERZ501395 | MGnify/ENA primary metagenome ERZ501395 (study PRJEB25962, sample SAMEA2042730) | human gut metagenome | biome: human gut; feature: human-associated habitat; material: faeces... | reverse complement strand
CAATACACCGGGCAACGAACTGGCTCACACCATTTTACGTGGTGCGGTCAACAAGCATGGTCAGTGTATTCCAAACTATCACTACGAAGATTTAATGCGCCTTTCCAATATGTATAAGACCAAAGATTTGAAGAATCCTGCCGTTGTTGTCGATGCCAACCACAGCAACTCCTCTAAAATGTATTTTGAACAGATTCGTATTGTCAAAGAAGTATTGCACAGCTGCAAGCACTCTGCCGATGTGAAACAGCTTGTCAAAGGTGTCATGATTGAAAGTTATATTGAGCCTGGCAACCAGAAAGTCGGCGAGGGTGTTTACGGTAAATCCATTACCGATGCCTGCCTTGGCTGGGAAGAATCTGAACGTCTGTTATACGATATTGCAGACCTTGTATAAAAATTTGCATAAAATTTTCACAAGCAGTCTTTTCTATAAAAGAAAACAAAAGCTGTATGGGTTCTCAGTATAGATACCCATACAGCTTTTTTAAAATCAACGGATTACAGTACGCTTCCGTATACGTTCCTGCCCCTACCAGAATCACAGCAATTGCCGCAATCATAAGTACATTTTTTCCGGTCAGATGATGAACATAAAACATTTGGTACAAAAAATACAGCGCTGTTCCATACAGAATATACTGCGGCACGACCGACGCCAGATACAGTCCGATTCCTGCCAGTCCGTAATACATCACCGATGTAGAAACCAGCATTCCGGCACAGATTCCCAGATACGCAATATAAAATGCAATCAGATATTTTCTGAATGCCGTCAGCCCCATCATGCCTATCAGCAGTAAATCCCTGAAACGATACCGGATAATATACTTCCAAAGTGCATAATAATTCATTGTAATGTCCGCATATGCCGACAAATAATGCTGATTGTAAATTTCCGGCAATGCAGCCTGATAACGGTACGCTATATTCGCATAGCCGGTTCCGATACAGATACCGGCAAAAAATGTCACCGCAAACCGATGGCGCAGCAAAAAATTTTGCATCAAAAATCTTTTTGTTTTCACACAATCCCCCATTTTACAGACATTCCATATCCATCAATGTTCCTGTCTTTTTCATTTATGGGACAATATATGCTACTTGCGGTTGATATATGCCATAATCGCCGCAACTGTTTTAGAATCCTGAATCTTGCCGCTGTAAATCATATCGGCAAGTTCCTGTGGTGTATACGCATAAACATCAATATACTCATCTTCATCTAAATGCTGCTGTGTCTTTTTTAAACCGGTTGCCAGATAAATGTCAATGACCTCGTCACAGAAGGCAATTGCCGTAACAATTGAAATCAGTGGTTCTAAATGCTCTGAAGCATATCCTGTTTCTTCTTCCAGTTCTCTTGCAGCTGCTTCAATCGTCGGTTCGTCCTTGCTGTTTAATCCGCCCGCCGGAATTTCCAGTGTATAACGGTCTACCGAATTGCGGTACTGTCTTACCATTAAAATTTTACCGTCATCTGTGACCGGCACAACTGCCGCTGCCCCCTGATGTCCTATAAAATCCCAGACCGCCGTATTGCCGTTTGGCACTTTAATCGTATCCGCATACATGGATAAAATTGCGCCTTTGTATTTTAATTCTCTCTGAACTCTTTCAATATGTTCCATACAATTCTCCATTTTTGATCTATTTTATTTTCGTACATGCCTCATAGCACTTATCCGTTGCTTTTATCACAGCATTTCTAAATCCGTATTCTTCCAGTGCCGCAACACCCTGAATTGTTGTTCCTGCCGGTGAGCATACGTTATCTTTTAATTTGCCCGGATGTTCTCCAGTCTGTAATACCATTTTGGCTGAACCTAAAAGTGTCTGTGCTGCCAGCTTATAAGCGTCCTGTCTTGGGATACCGTATTTTACAACGCTGTCTGCCAGCGCTTCGATAAACATATACGCATATGCCGGTGAACTGCCGCTTGCACATACAACGGCACTCATTAAATGCTCCGGCACGGTAACTACTTCACCGAAGGACTGGAAGAACTGTTCTATCGTGTCGCGTTCTTCGATTGTAAATTCTTCTTTATTATAGCTGATGCCTGTCATTCCTTCGCCTACCAGCGCCGGTGTATTCGGCATGGCTCTGACAACACGCACACTGCCGCCTAATTTCCCCTTAATACTGTCAATCGTAATTCCCGGCGCAATAGAGATAATGACCTTCTCCGATGTAATCACATTTTCAATGTTCTTTAAAACTGCATCGTACATCTGCGGCTTAACGGCTAAAATAATATACTTTGCGTTATTTGCACATTCTGCATTGCTCTCGGCATATTTTACACCGGTCTGTGCGCTGATTTTTTCACATTTTTCTTTGTGCGGTGTCGTAAATATAATCTGTCCCGGTGCAAATTCTCCAAGTACGCCGTTTAACATCGCATATCCCATATTTCCCATTCCAATAAATCCAAACTGTGCCATTTTTCTTCCTCCATCTCCGCATATATTTGTGCTGTAAATGATATAACTATAAAAGGGCTTTCGCACATTTCCAAATATCTGCATTTTTATGCAAATCCTTCTTTGTGCGACCGCCCTTTTATTATATCAATTTCTGTAATTATTTTGCAAGAAGCTTCTCTACGCTTACCAGTTTTACACAAAGAACAAATAAATCAGCTGCCTGTGCCATCTCTTCCGGTGTTGGGAATGACGGTGCAATTCTGATATTGCTGTCTTTCGGGTCTTTTCCGTAAGGGAATGTTGCACCGGCATTTGTAAGCTTTACACCGGCTTCCTTACACTTTGCAACGATTTCCTTCGCGCAGCCTTCCATTGCATCAAATGATATAAAATATCCACCCTTAGGCTCTGTCCATGAACCAATTCCAAGTCCGCCAAGTTCTTCTTCAAAAACACTTTCAACAGCCTCAAACTTAGGTCTTATAAACTCAGCATGCTTTCTCATATGTTCCTTTAAACCGTTGATATCCTTAAAATATCTTACATGACGTAACTGGTTTAACTTATCATATCCGATTGTCTGGATTGTCAGTGACTTCTTAATGTCTGCAAGATTTGCTTCTGATGAAGCCAGTGCCGCAATACCTGAGCCTGGGAAGCTGACCTTTGAAGTGGATGCAAATTCAAATACCATATCCGGATTTCCTGCTTTTTCACATTCAGAAATGATGTCTAAGATTTCATCCTGCTTGTCATCGTATAAATGATGAATCACATAAGCGTTATCCCAAAAAATTCTGAAGTCCTTTGCTGCCGGCTTTAAGTTTGCAAAACGCTTTACGGTTTCGTCTGAATAAGTAAAGCCCTGTGGATTTGAATACTTTGGGACGCACCAGATACCCTTTACGGTTTCATCATTGTTTACATACTGTTCTACCATATCCATGTCCGGACCAGACTCTGACATTGGAATGTTAATCATTTCAATACCAAAATGTTCTGTGATTGCAAAATGTCTGTCATATCCCGGTACCGGACATAAGAACTTCACCTTGTCAAGCCTGCCCCAAGGTGTGTTTCCTAAAATACCGTGTGTGTAAGCTCTTGATACCTGATCGTACATAATATTCAGACTTGCATTACCATAAACAATAATATGCTCAGGAGTGGTGCCCATCATATCTGCCATCAGCTTTTTAGCTTCCGGAATTCCGTCTAATACACCATAATTTCTACAGTCTGTTCCGTTTTCTGCCTTTAAATCAGAAGAAGCGTTAATTGCATCTAACAGACCCAAAGATACATTCAGCTGTGTTGCAGACGGCTTACCTCTTGACATATCAAGATTTAATCCCTTTGCTTTTGCTTCTGCATACTGCTGGTTTAACTCAGCCTGTAAGGTTAATAATTCTTCTTTGCTCATTTCACTGTACTGCATAAAATCCTCCTAGTTCATTGCTTATTTTTCTGTAGCTTGCATTATCATACAATGTTTCCGGCAAAAAAGCAAGCTTATTATTATTTATTTGAACTTTTTTCTGTTTTTAACTTATTTTATTAAGTTGTTTCTTTATTTTGGTTTATATTATTAATGGTATCATTCTTATCTGCCTTTTTATCTGAAGTGTTCTTATCCATTTAATTTACTTTCTTCTGTAAAAAGATTTTACTACAACTTTTTATAATACAACTTTCAAATGTGCCTTATAAAATAAAAAAGCTGTGTCTTCCGTTTTACCGGATCACACAGCTTTTACTTTCTGTTTTTCAGACTACCGCAAATTTTACTGCGCCGCCTTAATTTTTCTGATAATGGTCATATATTTTGCGCTGACCTTTTCATTAATTGGCTCTGCAACGCTTTGGAATTTTGCAGACTGTTCCTTTGTTAAATATGTAATCGTACAGCCAGCATCCTCTGCAGCTTTAATTGCTTTTTCATCATATTCCTGCATCCATTTACGCTGAAGCTGTCCTGCTTCCTGTGCGCACTCTCTGACAATCTGCTGCTGCTCGGAAGTAAGCTTGTTCATAGATTCCGTTGATGCCACAATCATTTCCGGGATTCTTGTATGCTCATCAACCGTAATATATGGTGCCACTTTATAATGTCCCGTTGAAATATAGGACGGCCAGTTATTTTCCGCACCGTCAATCGTTCCGGCTTCAATGGAGTTATAAATATCATTATAAGATACATTGATCCCCTTTGCACCACAGCTTTCCAAAAACGCAAACATCGAATCTGTATTAACACGCAGTGTCAGTCCTGCCAGATCCTCCGGACTTGTAATCGGTCTTACATTATTATAAAAATTTCTTGAACCACCGGATACCCAGCACAAACCTTCCAGACCGTTGTCCTTTAACTGCTGCGCCTTTAAAAATTCATTTCCGATTTCTCCGTCCAGCACCTTCCACATATCGTCTTCACTGCTGTACAGATACAATGCCTGAAACGCCTTGATATCATCATAATATGCTGCCACCGGTGATGATACTCTGACAAAATCAATTCCACCCACGGTTGCCTGTGCTATCTGTTCCGCTTCCGTACCAAGTGTTGAACCATGATAAACTTCTATGACAACTTTTCCGTTTGTTCTTTTCTTAACAAGCTCTGCAAATTTGTCACACGCCTGTGCCGTCGGGTGGTCGCCTTCCTGCACATCTGACATAATCAGGGTGACAACACCTTCATTTTTTGTACCGCAGCCTGAAAATGCAAATAACAATGTCACCAGCATTCCAATAAATAAGACTTTCTTTCTCATACTGTTCCCGCCTCCATTATATTCTTGTAAAACGTCCTACCGTATTTTCCAGCCGTTCTGACACAGATTCAGTCTGTGACATTTCTTCTTTAATCTGACTGATACCCTCTGTCAGACCAACCGTATTATTAGAAACAGCTGCAATACCGTCGGAGTTTTCATTAATTGTAGAAGACATTCCACGGATTAACTTTGCCACTTCTTCCGTTGCCTGTTTTAATTCTACTGCCTTATCTGTAAATCCGCGCATAATATCATCAAAATTTCCTGCGTCCTGATTGTACTGTTCACCAATATTGACCAGTTTATCATAATCCGGCATAACAACCTCTACGATAAAATCAATCATCTTATTGGCATTGTCGGCAAGCTCTGCAACGGAATTGGTCACCTCGTTGCTGATTGCCTGAATATCATTTGCCGTACTTCTGCTGGAATCCGCAAGTACTCTGATTTCATCTGCAACGACTGCAAAACCTTTTCCGGCTTCTCCGGCACGCGCAGCTTCAATAGATGCATTTAAAGCCAGAAGATTTGTCTGACTTGCAATATCAAGAATATCATTGGTTAAATTATTTATATTTGTAATCTGCCTGCTCGCCTCTATCGAAGAAAATAAAGCATTCTGTTTTTCATTAATAAGATTTGAAATTTCATTTTTCTTCTTTTCAGTTTCTTCTTTTACGCCAATTGCCAAAGCTTTAATATCGGAAGAAATGGAAACACATTCCTTCGTCTGATCACCTACATTATTAACAAACTCCAATATCTCATGTGTATTCTTCATAAGCCCTTCAATTGAAGATGCTATTTCTTCCATACTTGCCGTAATTTCTTCCATCGTCGTAGCAATATAATTTACATTTTCGCTGGAACTGTTCACTTCTGTATTCATCACCCCAAGAGAATTCTGCATTGACTCCGATTGGTGGTGAACTTTACGAATAACCATCTGTAATTGAATAATAAAATTATTAATACCTTCTGACAATTGACCGATTTCATCATGTGAACGGACTGTAATGCGTTTTGTAAGATCTCCTTTTTTCTTGTTAATATCATCAATAATATGATCTAACTGACAACTGGCTGCACTTGCCGGTTTGCTTACTGTTCTCCTCATAATCAAAAGAACCACTACCGACACCATTATAAATATAACAAATAATATTTTCGTCACTTGAATATTCATATCAACTGCCTGATTATACAACTTTGACTGTTCAGAAATTCCACCTTCCAGATTTTCCGTGAGATTCGTTTCCGTTTTCTCTCCCATATCTCTAACAAGATTTTGGAAATCGGATCCAAGTGCTATACTTGCCTGCGCAAAATCCCCCGTATCTACATATTCCTGTATTGTTGAAAATTGCAAGAGCACTTTATCAAGGAATTCTTCATATTTCTTAATTGCATCTTTTAACTTTGTATTGTTATTATCTTTTAGATACACATCTATCTTCTTCTCGCTCTCAGTAATAGTTGACACTTCCTCTGCCAATGAACCTTCAAGCTGTTGACGAAGTTCTGCATTATCATACAAACTAATAATATTAAGGTATTTCTGACCTCGTTCCATACTTTTTTGAATCGTAAATATTTCTGTCTGAATTGGAATATACTGCTCCGTGATTTCTAATCCAGACCGTTTTACACGATTTTGTGATCTTACAGAAGTTATCGTATTTAGTCCAAATATAACAACAAACAGAACCATCATTAAAAGCACTTTGCTCCCAATTTTTTTCATAAATAGTTCCTCCTATTTAATTTTCTCCAAAATATTTACGCAAGAAATAGGCCGGTGCACAGCTCCATGCATGACAATAACTATTGACAATAGTTCCGCCGTACGGGGATTCATCCGGATTCTTCGGATTATACAGCTCCCAGAATGTATCTGCACCAAGCCGCGCCATACCACCCCAATACTCTGTCAAAACAGCAAGTGCTTCCTCATCCGCGTTGCATTTTAACAATGCTTCAATATAGTAGTGATACATATACGGAGTCACCATCTCAAGAGCCTCCCTATCTGCTGCAACATTATGTAAAATCCGAAGACCTTCTTCGGAATCGACTACACCGCCAAGAATCAGCCAGACCTGACTTGCATAAGAAATCTGTCTATTTTCTCCGCTGACAAAAAGTCCTTTCTTTTCATCGTAAAAATATGCTTTTGCTGCCTTTCGATAGACTTCATAAGTTCCTTTTAAGCATTCTGCATCACGATTTTCTCTTAATTCCTGTGCAATTGCAATCGCACTCTGCATCGCATACAGTAAAACCCCCTGTGCTCCCGCCTGCTTATTTAATTCTAGCGACCAGTCAAGAAAACACCATCCTAACACATCACGGTCTCTTACAATGCCGTTATCCACTCGTTTCTGCGCCAACGAAATCTGTGTTCTTGCAGTCTCCCACAAGTCACGAAGCGCCTCCTTGTCTTTTGTCTGCTTATAATAATCCCACAAAGCAACAACATACAGAAGTGAATAATCAAACATACTCGTATCATCCACTTCCGGCTCCGGCTCTAAGAATACACAGGCTCCAACCTGACCGTTTTCCATCGGTAAGGCCCCAAACAGATACAGACATCCTTTTACCATATCATTCATCTGATAAGTCTCGTAATTGGCAAGTGCCTGCAGACGAAGATCTCCCATCCAGAGTCTCTGGTCACGTTTTGGTCCATCCTCAAATACCTTCTGCATACAATCATGCAGCGTATTACAGGCAATGCGATCAAGCTGTTCCAATTCCTTATTCTCGCTATGATATGCGGATAAACGGCTATCATCTGCTGAAGACAACGCAACCGCTTTTGCCTCTTCAATAATCAGGTCAAATTTAGAGCTGACATCAAGCACTTCGATTTTCACGTAACGAAACGAATATCTTCTGGGCAGAAAATATTCTCCCGGGACAAGATCAATATGCACCTGTTCCTGCTGCACCCATGCCGAACAGATCCAGCCCTGATAATCTTCCACCCGTTCCTCGAATTCCTTTTTATTTTCTGCAAACGAGAAACGAAGCCATACCGGAGCATCCGGATGTGAACGAACATACCCCAACTTTAATTTTATGTGCCCCACAAGATGTCGACCAAAATCAATTTCAACTGAATCTCCCTTTTTAAGAGGCTTTAAAAAAGCTGCTATATCCAGAGGTTCAACCACCGTTTCTTTTACTTCCGGTAACAGCTGCAACGCTTTATCCAACAATTTTAAATTTTTCACCATAACTTTTTTCTCTCACTCTTACCACTTCAAGTACTCTTTTCCACAGAACGGGTCTACTGGATTCTTACCAGTAAATGCACTTCTTCCCATGATTTTTTCCACAACGCTTTCTATCACATACTCACTGTTAGAATATCCGTTGATATAGGTTTTGATCATCGGCACATCTATCAGATGATACGGATTTGCGAGGCTGATGAACATCACCGGACGTTCCGCAACAAACCACGGAACATTGTTTCCGTTTCCCCAGAATGTGTACCAGGAAAGACGATTGGTCACTTTATTGGAAGCATTCTCAACATTTCCTATATAGATAACGAGATCATAACTTTTCTTAAACGTCCCGACATCAAATTTTGCAGTCTCGAAATTCTCCGGTTCATATATCGTTACATCAAAGCCTTCTTTTACCAGTTTGCTTCGAAAACTCTCCAACACTCTCTCATTTGAAGGGAAATCTCCCATAATCTCAAGCAGTACTTTCTTCGTTTTCCGCGGACTCAGCGGCAAGATCTTCTGTGTATCCTTAACCAGCGTAACCGCAGCATTGGCACTTTCTTTCGCCCATGTGACATGTTCGTCCGAACGCATCACACGAAGTGCTTCTTCCGTCGGCACAATCTCACTCTTTGCTTTCTTATAAAGACCCAGCGCAGCCTTAGTTGCAAGAATTCTTGTGATTGCCTCGTCCAAACGCTGCTCCGACAGAATTCCCTGCCTGTATCCGTTTAACATATACCGATAATCTTCGTCCAGATCTTTATTAAAGAGGAACATATCACATCCGGCTTCAATTGCATAAGGCACCGCCTTCTCTCTTTCCATTGCACAGCTAAAACCAACCATGCAGGTAGAATCGGTAACAATCAATCCGTTAAATCCAAGCTTTTTACGAAGCAAGCCTTTTAACAGTTCCGGAGAAAGTGTTGCAGGAACTAACTTGTCCGGAAAATCCGGATTATAAGCTTTCTGGTATGCCGGCTGTGCAATATGACCGACCATCACCGTCTGCGCTCCCGCCTGAATCAGTCCGCTGTAAATCTTTCCGTAGGTTGCATCCCACTCCTCACAGGAGAGACTGTTCACACTGGTAAGAATATGCTGATCCACCTCATCGCAGCCATCTCCCGGAAAATGTTTAATTGCAACAAGTACATTTTCTTCTTTTGCAGCCTTTATATAATTAACACCACATGCTAAGACCCGATCCGGATCGTCACCATATGTACGCACATTAGTAATCGGATTTCTCCAGTTTCTATCAATATCAACCACTGGTGCAAACGCCCAGTTACATCCCACCGCTGCCCCCTCGCTGCAACTTACTTTTCCTAAACGATAGGCGTCCTCGGTATCTCCGGTTGCAGCTATCTGCATCTGTTTTCCGTACTGTGTTCCATCCGTTGCAATTCCACATCCACCATCCTCAAGATTAGCTCCGACCAAAAGTGGAATTTTACTATGTTCCTGAAGATAACGATGTGTTCTCTGCATCTCCTTAGCCTCACCGCACCGATACATGATTCCACCGATATGGTGTGAAAGCATAACATGTTCCAGATAATCTGCATCTCCTGAATATCCGATCGGTACAAATAACTGACCGATTTTTTCTTCTAACGTCATTGCTTTTTTTGTATTTTCAACCCACTCGATATCCTCTTTCACAAGAAAGAAGGGTGCCTTTGTCAAATTGATCATATTTCTGTCCTCCATTTGTTAAGCATCAGTTATTTAAGGTTGCATTCAGCAAAGACTGACGCTACATGTCAGGTTTTTTGTAAAAACTTGACGCAATTTATTTGCGTTTTCCGGTAAACACACGAATCAATAAATGTTCGTTACTCAGATAAATTAGGAACACTACAAGCAATAAAGCATTAATGATTGCCTGCATGGATGCATTTACTTCATTTGAGAATACCGCAAATGTGGAATTCAACATTGACATACATAAAGCTGCAAGTAAAAATCCAATCTTTTCATTGGTAAATCTGCTGATATAAGATCCAATAAACATTGGAAGAAATGCAGTAAACATAATACTGATAGATCCAAAGTTAAGCTGACCTCCATTGATGGTTGTATTTCTGGAAGCGTTTAAAAAGCCAACAATTCCCATCATGCCACCGCAGATCACATAACAGGCAATTGCATTTGGAATTTCTTTAATTCCGGTATTAACTGCAACCTTCTGACCATTCTTAAGTGCGTTATAATCGTATCCGAATTTTGTATAATCAAAGAGTCCAATAATAATTACCAGTACCGCCACAATAATAATTGCTGCATAAAGCCAGTTTCCTGTAAAAGCAGTCATGGATGAATTCTGTACCTCTTTCATAACGTAACGACCTTCTGTAATTGTAAAAAGAATTCCTTCATAAATCAGTGTTACACCAAGAGACGTAATAATTGGTGGCAAATGTAAAACCACATACAAAACACCGGAAATCAGTCCAAGCAGCATACCAAATAAAATAGTAAGCATCAGCATTATCGGTGCACTGCCCTGACCTCCACCTAAAAACGAATATGTAATCTTTGCACCAATCACAGAGGAAAGCAATGCCATTGATCCCAAAGAGAAATCAAAACGTCCACTGTTAAGATTGATGGACAAAGCGATAGTTGTGATCATAACAATTGCAATATAGACAACAAAATTGTCAAAGCTTGTCATATTCATGATCATTGTTTTTCCTTTTGCCATACAAATACCCTGTAACAAAATAGCCACCAGTACCGGTATGGCAAGTGCTCCTGCTAAATTTTTTATACAAAGTCTGTTTTTACTTTTCATGTTATCTTCTCCTTTCTTTTTACAGGATAATTTTTCATACCCTCTCCCAATAGATGAAAGTAATAAATTCATCTATTGGGAGAGGGTGCGGCTTCTTTAAGAAGCCGCGACCAAATAATAAAAAACAAGTTAATTAGATGCAACCACCTCATTGATAGTATCAAAAGTAACTGTATCACCAATAATTTGATCCAATGTATCCCTACTGTAAATCGGGTTATCACCATTATCATTCTTGTAAAATTTATCAAATGTCTCACTATCTGTTGCTACCTGATAATTTTGGCTGAGTGACACAGCATTTCCCTGCGCATCACGAATTACATTCCCATTGATTGCATTCATCACTAATGCAAAAGCAGGTCCTACCGATGATGAATATTTTCCAGCAAGATATACAAGCTTTCCGTTTGTGATTGCCTCTCCATTACTCTTGGTAAAGGAATCAATATCAGAAAACTCAATACCTGCTGCATTCAACTGCTGTGTAAAGAATGTTGTTGCCATTCCGACAGAGATGAATGCTTCCGGAGCCGCCTGAATGGCTGCATTGATCTCGTCTGTTGTTGTATCACCATATCCCTGTAAATAAGATACGATCTTGATATCTCCTGAAATCTTTGACAAATCTATACCCTGATCAGCAAAAATCAAACCAACTACATCCTCTTCAGTTGTCGCTCCGCCATAAGAAAGTCCAAGTCCTGCAAGTACGCCGGCTGTACGATATACGTGCATTGGATTCGGAATAAATGCGCCATAGATTGCAGCAGTCTTAATGCCTTTATCCGCAAAGAACTTGCCCATTTCTACACCAGCTTCATACTCTGTATCCATACTCGGACCCACCTGTCCAAGAAAATATTCATCTGTTTTATATTTTTCAAACTGTTCCTGATCAAGTGTTCCTGCTGCAACTGCATAATAAATCTTGTTTTCCTCACATGTTTCAATCTGTAATGCACGATCATTGCTTGAAAAAGAAATGACTGCCTGATATCCCTGAGAAGCAAACTTCTCAATTGCAGATTTCTCACTTGCAGCATCCTTAAGTTCGTCTGTGTAAGTAAATGTTACACCATACTGATCCGCAATATAATTCTCATAGTAAGAACGGAATCCTAATGCTTCCTCACCACTGACATCCTGAACCAGAACACCAATCTTGACATCTCCTGTCGGCTTTTTTTCCTCCTGTCCATTTGAAACATTTGTATCATTTGTTGCATCCTTACTGTTTCCACATCCGGCCAGCATTGTCAGAGACATAGCTGCAACAAGACCAAAGCTTAACATTTTTTTCATTGTTCGTTTCATAAATTTCTTCCTCCCTGTTTTCTTTTAAAATTTATCTTTAACACACAATGTGTTAAATTCTTGTTTTATCGCGGTAAAGTCTGCGAACGATAGTTAACGCTTGCAACATATACTATAATCAGAAAAAACACTGCACTTACAATCTGCGTAATGCCATATCCCGATGTAGAATCAATGAGCAGATCCAAAATATTATTTAATACAATATAAGAGAATCCTCCAACAACTGCCGCGTAAATCTTTGATCTGGCACCACCTGAAATCGGCATTCCTCCAAATACAATTGCAACCATAATATTCATTCCAATATCCCCGGCTGTCGTTGTTGTAACAGATGGTGTATATACCAATGTCATAAATGCACCGATTCCTACTCCTACTCCCGCCAAAAGGAAGCCCAATATTGCATATGTGTTATATTTAATACCGGAAAGCTGCGCACAGATTGGGTTTCCACCTACAAATTTTTCTCTTCTTCCAAACTTTGTATAATCAAAAACAAATACACAGATCGCAACCCAGATTACCAGAACTCCAATCTTAAATGCCGAGTTATCCAGATGTTTTACAACCTCGCTTGGAATACTGATTCCACCAACCGCACCACCTTTTGTCGTAATAATCTGCGATGCAATCGCGGATAACACGGACATCATTGCTACCGTTGTAACAAACACCGGAATATGAAATATGGACGCAAGCACTGAATTGACCAGTGAGCAAACAATTCCTGCTAATAAAATCACGATAATCATCAACGCAAAATTTTCAGTTGCATTATAGGTAAGTACTCCCAGCGTGGCCGCAAAAAGCGTTGCGGCTCCCAGGCTGATATCAAATGAACCCAGTGTATAAATAAAAATTGCACCTGTTGCAACAATTGATAATACAATCCCTTCATTAAATACAATCTTAATATACATATCCAGACGATATCCTTTACTGCTTACAATTCCACAAAATACTGCAAGCAATACGACAAGTGCTACAAAAGGCAACGCACTTATCATCATTTTTTTATTTTTCGTCATTCTTTTTTGCCTCCTAAATCATATATTCAATAATCTGTGCATCAGAAAGAGTTTCGCTTCTCTCAAATTCCGCAGAGACCTCACCATTTTTCATAATTAGAATCCGATCACTCATTCCAATCAGTTCCGGTAATTCCTCACTGATCATAAGGATTGATTTTCCCTCATTTTTCAATCTCACCATAAGCTGGTACATTGCCTGTTTTACACCGATATCCACGCCTCGTGTCGGACAGTCCAGAATAAGGATTTCACTTCCACATCCAATCCATTTTCCAAATACAACCTTCTGCTTATTTCCTCCGGAAAGCTGTGATACTGACTGATCTCTTCCCGCACATTTGATGGACAATTCTTCAATCTGATGATTCACATATTTTTTTTCTCGATTTTTCAGAATCAGAAAATTATTGATCGCAAATTCACTCATTCCTGCAATTGAAATATTATCTTCAATACTTGCATTAAGACATAACGACTCAACATCTCTGTCCTTCGATACATAACCCACACGTTTCTTCATTGCAATTGCCGGACTGTCAATGATCGTTCCGTCTTCCACCGTAACGCTTCCCTCTTCCGGCTTTAATGCTCCAAAACAAACCTTTCCAAGAGAATGCATTCCGCAATGTGCCAATCCACCGATTCCAACGATTTCTCCTTTATGCACCTGAAATGAAATCCCTTTTAACCGGTCTTCATATACCAGATTTCTTACATCCAATGCCACTTCCGGCTGTGAACTTGCCTGAAAGTCACTTCGATAATAATCACCTTGCAGCTCTCTTCCGATCATGCTCGCGCGGATTGCTCCGGCCTCAAATTCTGCTTTTTCAAATGTCCGGATAATCTTGCCATCTCGAAGAACGGTCAACGTATCACAGACTTCCATAATTTCATCCAGATCATGCGAAATAAAAATCACTGATTTATTTTCTTTACGGAAGCGATTCATAATGTCATATAAAATTTCTCTTCCGTCATGTGATAATGCTGTACTCGTCTCATCGATTACCAGAATCTGAGGTTCTTTCATCACAACTTTAGCAATCTCTACAAGCTTTCTGGTTTGAAAATCAAGCTTCTGCATAAGCATTTCGCCTGTTACATCATTGACACCGATATTTTTCATCACCCTGGTCGCATCCGCATTCATTTTCTTACGATTAATCAGGCCGAACTTATTCTTATACTTTTCAGACTCCGCAAGGAAAATATTCTCAGCTACCGTAATCCCCGGTATTGTTCCGCTCTCCTGAACAATCATTCCAATTCCCTTGTGAAGTGCATCGATCATGCTAAGCGGCTTCCAGCTCTGTCCCTGAAATGTCATCGCACCGCTGTCACATTCCTGCATTCCTGCTACAATAGAAGTAACCGTTGACTTTCCCGATCCGTTTTCTCCAATGAGTCCTCTTATTTCTCCCGGATATACAGTCAGTGATACATCATTCAAAGCCACTGTACTTCCAAATTTCTTATTCATATTTGCAACTGTTAAAATTGGTTCACTCATTTTTATCACCTCGTCTTTATGCTTATTATAGATTTTTGTTAATTTTTATGTGATTTTGTTTTTTATCTGTTTCACTCATTTTTTTAATGTGTTTTTCTTTTTTCTATACGTTTACCTTAAATTTAGTCTCGCCTCTAAAAAATAGATTAAAAATCCTATGTTTTTATTGATTTTTGTATTGCATATATGTTTTAATCAATATAGTTACCTTTTTATATGAAATGGAGGAATTTTATGTCAGAGAACTACTATCTTATTTCCGATAACGATGTACACATGCCGATCCGGTGTACGATGCAGCGATTTGATCATATCCGCCAACAGATGCATGATTATTTTGAATTGTCCATGATTGTTTCCGGAAGCTGTACATTACAATTTGATGATCATATGTACAGTCTCAGGGAAGATGATATTTTTTGCATCAATCCACTTACACTTCATGAACTACATGGTGTCAATTGTGTCATCATAACCGTTCTGTTTAATCAAACATTATTTGAACAGATTCTGCCGGTTCCATCACATCCCCGCTTCTTCTGTATTAGTCCCATGTCGGATAATCAGGAAGCAATTGCACAATTACGCTCTCTGATTGCTCACATCATCAAAACAAATGTGGACAAAAAAGATGGCTACGAACTTCGCAACTGGTCATATATCTATAATGTTATGGATATTATGTACCTTCATTTCCGTGTAAAATTATCGACTGCAAATGAAAAGAAAAACCACAAATACGCTATCCGGATAGCAGAAATATCACAATTAATCCAACAGCGCTATACAGAAAACATAACCTTAAAAGAACTTGCCGATGAAGTTCATTTGTCCGTTCCCTATCTTTCAAAATTCTTCGTTGACTATTTTGGGATGAATTTTCTAAGCTACCTGAATCAATACCGCCTTATGCATGCGATGCAGGAACTTTCCATAACAGATAAAAATATTGATGAAGTAGCGATTGACAGCGGATTTCCTAATAGTCATGCCTTTGTAACTCTTTTAAAAAAAGAATATGGAATGCTGCCAAAAGAATATCGGCGCGAGCAAAAAAAAGAAAAGCAACAGACCTCTCAACAATTAGAACAACATAATTATATTGCAGGATTAAAGAAATATTTAAACGACAATACACATACCCACGTCGTATCCCCTATATCAAAAAAACAAATTGATTTCTCTGTAAATGGAAGTTCTTACGTATTGCTACATACATGGAAAAAAATGATGACAGTCGGTCGTGCCAGTGATGTGTTAATCTGTGATATTCAGGAAATGTTGACCAGATTTCAAAATAGGATTGGATTTGAATATATTAAATTATGCGGTATATTTTCAGATGATCTGCATGTGTACAATGAGAAAGCAAACGGTACACCTGTGTACAGTTTTACATATATTGATAAAATTCTTGATTTTGTAACCAAACTTCATCTTAATCCATGGATTCAACTTTCTTACATGCCGGAAAAGCTCGCCAAATATCCAAATAAACGCTTGTTTGGTTCTAATGTCAGCCAACCCCATTCCATTGCCGCATGGTGCCGGCTTGTTTCAGAGTTTCTGCAACATATCAGCAACCGCTATGGACTTGAGGTAATTCGCTCATGGAAATTCGGTCTTTGGAACCAGCCCAACACAAACATGGATCTTTTCGGATTTTCAAACGAAAAAGACTTCTTTCAGTTTTATAAGGAAACTTTCCTTTGCGTAAAAAATTTCTGTCCGGATATTGAATTTAGTCTTCCGCCGACTTACTACATCGTATCCGAAGGCTACGAAAACTGGTATCTGAACTTTCTGGAATGGTGTAAACAAAACGACTGCATCCCTGACAGTTTAAGTTTCACTTATTATGACACCAAACTGATTTCCAATAAAAATCATTCAAAAGAATCTTTCGGTTTCATATATGCCATGAGTTTATCGGAATCACCAGACGGACTCAAAGATTTTGTCATGCAGGTTCTCAGAGAACGACGCCGGCTAAATCTTGGTAAATTGCCAATCTACTTATCCGAATGGAATAATACACCAAGCCAACAGGATCTACTGAATGATACCTGCTTCAAATCCTGTTATATTGTCAAGAACATCCTTGAAAACTATGACCGTCTGGAAAGTTTTACTTATCAGGCGCTCACAGATCTTATGGCAGACAGTTCTTTACCAAATATGTTATTTTTCGGTGGACTTGGTCTTTTTACCGTAAATGGAATTCCAAAAGCCAGTTATTATGCCTACACACTTCTTCAACAATTGGGTGATCAGTTTCTTGGGCGTGGAGACGAATATTTTATCACCCGTGAAAATGATAGTTTTCAAGTCATGCTTTACAATTACAGGCATTTTAATTACTTATATGCGAATGGAGAACGTTTTGATATGACAGAAACAGACCGCTATACCGTTTTTGCTGATTCGGAACCGGTAATGATCTCCCTGTGTTTATCTGATATTCCACAGGGAAACTATAAGATTTCTGAAACCTATGTAAATCGAACGCATGGAAGTGCTTTCGATCAATGGGTTTCTATGGGTGCATTGGAACTTACTACACCTCAGGAAATTGATTGGTTAAAAAAATCATCCGTTCCTGGATTTCATCAGAAAATTGTGTCTGTCAACTCCGATGAAATCCTCGAACTGGATGTCACATTAGAATTGTTAGAGGTACGATTAATTCAAATTACACCTCTCCACTGACTTTTTCACAACTTATCAATGGAAAGCAGATCCGAAAATGTATGGATTGGATATGTCACATATTTATGACTCGCGGCATCTCCAATCCCTGCACTTATGAATCCACCGGCATAAGCCGCATCAATTCCTGCAAGTGCATCTTCTACAACAAGACAATTTTCCGGCTTTTCCTCAACCATTTCCGCCGCTTTTATAAAAACCTCCGGATCCGGTTTTGACTTTGTAATGTTTGTTCCATCGCTGACCGCGTCAAAATATCCATCTAATCCAATTTGCTTTAAAATCTTCTTTGTATTCTTACTGCTTGATCCGATTGCAAGCTTGTAACCGCGCTGTCGCAAGGTGTCCAACGTATTTTTTACTTCATCCGAAAGATCCCTTGGAGACATCTTTTCCAATAGACGAACGTAACTTTCATTCTTTCTTGTAGCAAGCTGTTCTTTTTCTTCCTGTGTATAGCATCTTGATGCTCGCTCCAAAATGATATCAAGGCTTTCCATACGGCTTACACCCCTTAATCGTCCATTAATTTTCTCATCAAAATAGATTCCTTCTGCATCTGCCAATTCTTTCCACGCCTGATAGTGATAGTTATCTGTGAAACAAATGACCCCATCCAGGTCAAAAATAATAGCACGTATCGTATCCATAAAACACGCCTCCTTTTTCATTTGCTTCACCATAACAAAAATAAGGACAGCTTTTTAGCCTCTGATTAGACCAAAAAACTGTCCTTATTTGATATTTTTATTTTTGATGTGTTATGCGATAAGATCTCGGTGTCATACCAAATCTTTTTTTAAATTGCCTGAAAAAATAACTCTGATTCTCATATCCTACATCAAGTGAAATATCTTCGATTGACAGATCCGTTTCCTCAAGAAGTTTGACCGCAGCCTGAAATCGCCTCTGTTGCAGTAAATCCTGAAAATTTGCCCCTGTCTTTTGCTTGATCAGCTTACTTAATACGGTAACTGACTGATGTGTATCTGCTGCAATCTTTGTCAAATTTGCATTTTTACAATCACTGTTGATATATTCAAGAACCGACTGCACAATAGTCTCCTTGTAATCCATAGAAGAATTATGGCTCAAATTCTCCAAATGATTTAACAAATACAAAAAGACAAGTCCCATGGAATACTGATTGATAACATCTTCATTCATATATTCATAAAGCATGGATTCTATCATATTCTCCATCAGATTTTCAATCTGGGGATTCTCCTTTAAACGAAAAATCAGATAATGAGGAACCGGACTCTTCTGCCGGAATGCCCCTGCAATGAACTCCGCTAAAACATTTTTTTCCTGAAGCATTCCAAGCGGAATTTCAAAAAATTCCGGCAAAGCAATAAAATTGATTCCAATGTCTTCAAATTCAGCTCTGTGAATCGCATGTTCCACATACTGATTGAGCATCAGTAAATCTCCTTTATAAAGTGTTAATTCTTTTCCGTCAATTACATGTGTAATCTCCCCCTGTACCACATACATAAATTCCACATAATTATGCCGGTGCAACGGAAATTCCACAAATCTGCTGTGACGTCTTACAGTAATCAGTTTTCCCCTTCTGAGCAGTTTTTGACGATCAATCTCCTGTATGGACGCTTCGCTGTATAACTGTTCCTCAATCGCGGCCTGTCCTGCCTTATATTTACTTTCCTCTTCTGATATCTGCATAAGTTCATCAAGAAGTTGTTGTCTCATTCCTTCTTCTCCATTAAATACCCGGTCAAAGTCTGCATCACCAGATTTTGACTTAAAAGGGGGCATGATTCAAAGAATCATACCCCACTATTTACATGCCATTACCAATAAACAGCTTACTATTGATTTCTCAATGTCCTTCCCACAGAAACCGTATAATTAGATACAACCGTTGTCTTATCGGAAAGTGTTGTGGTTGCCTGTACAACAACGGAATTGATATTGACAGACATTCCTGAAGTAACGGAATAACTTGCGCCCGGTACACTCGATCCGGTGACGGTACAGTCTGCAATCACTCCGCCATCCATTCCCTGAATGCTCAGGCAGTTCTTTGCCAGATCCAGTGCCGTCTTACAGTTTACGGTAGATACGGTGCGATCTACACTGATCACTGGATTTGCCTGACTGTCGGTAACTTCCAGATATCCCGTAGTTGTAGCCAGTGATGTGCTCTGTCCATCACTTGGATAGAACTTCAGTTCCAGCAGATAAGTACCTGTCTGTGCCTTTGTCACAACATTTCCATTCAGTGAAACCGCAGAAATCGGAATTTCTGATCCACTGCCAATTGCTGCAGGTTCTGTTGAAGATCCACCCTTTGACAGATCACTTTCATAATATTGTCCGCCCTTACTGATCCTTACAGATGCAATATTCACATACTGATAAAATACGCCTCCGCGATACTCTGCCAGACGCAATGTTGTCACTTTTGATGCAAGCAGATCCGATGCAGATGCTCCGGAAGTAATTGCCAGATCAATGACCGGTTTGCTGATATCAACCTTATAGGAAGATGCTCCATTATAAGGAGGAGTCTGTACAACAACGGTAACATTAACGGATGCCTTATGTCCGTTCATTGTCAGGGTCAGGGTATAATTGTAAACACCTGCTGCCCTTCCGGATGCGTCAAATACCATACGGTCGGTTGCCGGATCATAGGTAGCCATAGATACTTTATTGGTACTGTTTTCTACGATCTGGTATGTCTCGTTTTCAAGTTTCATACTCTGACCATACTGATCCCGTCCATCGATATTGACGTATTCCTTATAGCCTGCCGCATAAGCGTTTGACATGGTAATCTGCGTATTATCTGCAGTCAGTGTTGCAAGGTATGCCGGTTCCGCCACCGTAATCTCGTATACATAAGTGTATTCCTGCTTTGCATAGGTTGCGGTAACGATAATATTTGCGGTACCTGTCTTGATTGCTGTTGCATAAGCAACATTGTTCTTTCCTGGATTTACAAGCAATGTGTCCGGATCGGAAGACTCAAACTTGATGCTGTCATACTTCATCTCGGTATTGTCTGTATCCAATGCCCGGAAATGTACATAATAATTGCTGCCGGATGCTACATTATGATTGTCCTTGTAACTGGATGCACTGTAATTTGGCACTGCTTCCGAAGAGGTAAGTGTAAGGTTTGTGTTGTTTGACACACTGGCTGCCTTACATACAAAGGTTCCGCTTCCGGTCAGTACCAGATTCGGATCGCTTGCACATTTATAAGTCAGTGTAACCGTTCCGGTATCCCCAACTCTGGTCATATAAATCTTATTATCCTTTGTACGGTAACCATTTGTAATCCGTTCCGTATAAGTAATATCTCCCGGATATGCTGTCTTGACATCAATTCCGTTTGCATCAAGAATCTCGTATTCGATTGGTGTCTCTTTTCCGACGGTCACTTCTGTTGTCACAACTCTAAGGCTGACCGGTCTTCCCACGGATGCGGTAAAGTCATATGTTGACTGTCCATCGGTAACCGTATAGGTTGCACCGTCTTTCAGCTGATTATAGGTTGTAAGAAATACCTGTGTTCCGTCATCGGAAAATACAGCCGACTTGATTTCCATCTTTGCACCTGCCTGGGTCCGGATAGAAAAATCTCCTGTTTTCACAAGATTTTTGGCATTTCCGGAATATACAGCCGCTACCTTGTTTGCTGCCATCTGTGCAATTCCGGTCATGGAAGTTGCGACAGTAATAACCTTGCTGTCGGAAACCACTTTATTTCCCGCTTTGGCCTGCACGGTGATGGTATAAGTACCTTCTTTTGCCGGAGTAAATGCACCGGTCTTTGTAATCATGGACGAAACATCATTTCCGTTTCCATCCACAGCAGTCCAGACATTGGTGCTGATGGCATTTGCCGGAGTGATACGGAACTGGAACTGATAGGTCTGTCCCACCTGATATTTCAAGACTCCGTTATCTACAATGGAAATTGTTTTCGGCAGTATTTTAATCTTGGCAGACTTTGTCTTGATCGTGCTCACGCACTTCTTCCCTTTGTAAACTTTTGCAGTTACAATTACGGTTTTATTCTTTGCGGCTGCCTTTCCCCGGGTGCGGATTGTCAGACTGTTTGCAGATGTCTTTCCGCTCACGGATGTCGTTGTTTTCTTCAGCTTTGCATAACTTTTTCCGGTGCCGGAAAGGCTCCATTTTACCCTCTGACCTTTGGTAAGATTGGTTACGGTATATGTATACACACCCTTACCGGTGCTGTTTTCATAAAGAACCGTATAATTCTTTACAAATTTCGGTTTTGCTGCCGCATCTGCCTGTACTGGAAATACAGAAATAATCATTGCCAGCGCACACAATACAGCAATCAGTTTTTTGCTTTGCAAACGCATAATCTCTCCTCCTTATCTGGTTCACTCGCTACTTAAGAACAACGTCCTTTTGTCTTATATTAGCACACCCTCTGTGCTTTCGCAATTGTTCAGACAGAGGGTGTTTCTTAAGATTTTTTTAATCCAGGGCGATCGCTTCTTCTTCCCGTCTCCGGAGAATATCATATTCATCCGGTTCCATCCCCAGATCCACATAAAAGATCTGCTGCGGATGCGGACAGGATTCCATCGGCTCTCCCTTTTCATCCATCAGTCCCCGCACCGTAACGGTCACATTGCGTCCGTCCGGTTTCATCACTTCGATCTGTTCTCCGACAGAAAATTTATTCTTTTGTTCCACCCGGTACATTCCCTTTTCATTTTTCGGACCGACAATTCCCAGATAGGTATATCCCTTTTCATACGTGTTGTTATCGTAAATCTGTGTCTCCTCCGAAGGTTTTCCGTAGAAAAATCCCGTGGTAAACTGGCGGTATGTGCAGCTTTTGATCTGTTCGAGATACCATGGCATATTTTCCTGATATTTCTCCGGAGATTCCAGATAATCGTCAATCGCCTTACGGTAAGTACGCGCCACCGTTGCCACATAAAGTGCGGTCTTCATACGTCCCTCAATCTTAAAACTGTCAATTCCTGCTTCCAGAAGATCCGGAATATGCTCAATCATACACAGATCTTTGGAATTGAAAATATAGGTTCCGCGCTCATTCTCATATACCGGAAAATACTCACCCGGACGCTTCTCTTCAACCACAGAATATTTCCACCGGCACGGATGTGTACATGCCCCGCGGTTGGCATCCCTTCCTGTAAAATAATTGGACAGCAGACATCTTCCAGAATAGGAAATACACATAGCGCCATGTACAAATGTCTCTATCTCCAGATCATCGGAAATGTGTTCCCGGATCTGCCGGATCTCCCGCAGGGAAAGTTCTCTTGCCGTTACCACACGGGTAGCACCGAGTTTCTCCCAGAACTGAAATGTTCCGTAATTGGTGTTGTTTGCCTGTGTACTGATATGACGTTCGATTTCCGGGCATATTTCCTTTGCATACATATAGATTCCCGGGTCTGCAATGATCAGTGCATCCGGCTTCAGTTCTTTCAGTTCTGTCAGATATTCCCTCACACCCGGCAGATCATAATTATGGGCCAGAATATTTACAGTCACATAAACTTTCACTCCATGTTCATGGGCAAAAGCGATTCCTTCCTTCATATCTTCATGGGAAAAGTTCTTTGCTTTGGCACGAAGTCCAAAGGCTTCTCCACCGATATATACTGCATCTGCTCCGAAAATAACAGCAATCTTCAATACCTCAAGACTGCTAGCCGGAACCAGCAATTCTATTTTTCTCATATTGTTCACTCCTGTTTTACACTGACTGTAACTCCGTCTCCCAGGGGAATGATCGAAGTTATCAGGGATGGATTATGTTTCAGTTCATACAGATACTCACGCATTCTCTTATATATGGTTCTGTTTCTGCGCTCTACCAGATAATGGGATTCTATGATATCTCCCTCCTGAAGCACATTGTCAGAGATGAGAACACCGCCATTTTTCATAAGACGCATCACATCCGGAAGCCAGTTGATATACTGTCCCTTTGCAGCATCCATAAAAATCATGTCAAACGAATCTTCCAGTTCTTTTAATATCTGTCCTGCGTCTCCCTCAAGCAGAGTAATCTGCGCTTCCCGTCCGGCTCTCCTGAAATTCTCTTTTGCGATGGGAATTCTCTTCTCATAATTCTCGATCGTTACGATTTCAAGATCCTCAGGACCATATTCACACATAAGAAGTGTGGAGAAGCCAATGGCTGTCCCCCCCCCCAGAATACGCTTCGGCCGGTTTACAGCCAGAAACATTTTTATAAAGCTCTGCATTTCTCTCCGGATGATCGGCACCCGTTCCCTGATGGCATACTGCTCCAATTCTTCAAGAAACGGTGTATTTCCCATATCCAGTGAATTAATATAGGTACGCATCCGCTCGTCAACTATCACGAATCACTTACCCCTTCCTGTTCATCATCACCTGCCAGAATTCCCATGATACGATTAGGTGTATATGCTGTACTTAACAGATACGTTCCGGCCTGAAGCTTTCCATGATAAGTGGACAGTCTCTCCTGAACATAAAATACCGTTGCACTCTTGACCAGACCTTTTTTTTGAAGAGTTTTGGCAATCTTGTACAAGGAAGTATCTTCCTTGATCACCACTGTAACTTCCTGTCCTTCTCCGGGACTCATGGCCTGCTGATTAAAGACATCATGTCCAAACTGATAAGAAGCCTTTCCTACCCAGAAAAGTAAAACTATCACACATATATAAAGTACGATCTTAAAAAACGTTCCTGCAACAACAACACCTGCTGCACCTGCACGTTCTCTGGTATCACTCATAAGCTATTTCCTTTCTGTATGTCAGGCGGATAAAGTCATCCGCTCAGTTATCTGCTCACAGCAGGATAACTGTTTTACAGTTTATCTGCTCACATTCCCGGGACCTCTATATCAATACCTTCTCCCAGTTTTATACAGATTCTCTGCATCATTTTACACAAAGCAAGCTCCGCATCCAGATACGCATTCACTTCCGGGTGTCTGCGCAGCTCTGCGGATTCTTTTCCCATCTGCTCTACAACTTCAAACAGATTATCGGAATCACATTCATTCTGGACTTTATAATTATCTGCCCTGAATGTATCCACACGTGCCTTCAGTTCGGGCTTCTTTTTCAGGATATCACTCTGCTTCTGAAATTCCAGATATTCAGGGCTCTCCTTTATAGCCTCCAGAAGCCCTTTAATACTTTCCTCTATTGTATTTGGTTCCATTTTATGCCTCCATGATAATAGGCAGGATCATAGGACTTCTCTTGGTACGTTTCCATAAAAATTCACTGAGCGCATCCTTCACAACTGTCTTGATCTTGCCCCAGTCCGTAATATTACGTTCCAGACAAGAATCCAGTGCATTCTCTACCACTTCTCTTGCACCATCCATCAGATCCTCAGATTCCCTCACATATACGAAGCCTCTGGAAACAATGTCCGGTCCTGCAAGCACTCTTCCGGAACCGTTTTCTAATGTCATCACG
>ENA-OOZD01000327-OOZD01000327.1-human-gut-metagenome-genome-assembly--contig:-NODE-327-length-25515-cov-6.089749_pt1 | contig 25515 bp, 17 predicted proteins | sample MGYA00241186_ERZ501395 | MGnify/ENA primary metagenome ERZ501395 (study PRJEB25962, sample SAMEA2042730) | human gut metagenome | biome: human gut; feature: human-associated habitat; material: faeces... | reverse complement strand
CCGTGCCGTGGACGCCGGAGCCAATGTGGCGCTCGGCCTGCGGTTCTGAAAATCTGCGCTTCTTTTCCGTATGGAATTGAAGCGCTTTTTTTTTCTTTGTCATGTTCGGCCTTTTTTTCTTTGTCATATTCGGGCTTGACCCGAATATCTCTTTTAGATTCCCGTGCCAAGCACGGGAATGACGAGTAAATAATTGTCATATTCGGGCTTGGAGTCGATAGTTGGCGAGAACGAGCTATAAGCGAAGTTCGAGGCTTACGGGACGAAAGGGGCCCAACGCAGTTGGGAATTTACACCCGAATATCCAACCGTAGGCGCCACGCTGAGCGTGTGACCCGAATATCTCTTTCCTGAATTGCCGGATCAGGTCCGGCAATGACAGAGGAGAAGAAAAGAACACGGCAATGACAGTATTATTTTTTTCTTATGCTAGACTCGCAATATCGTTGCTTTTTTTTGTTGTTTCCAAGGCGAATTAATATTTGACTCGCCGTGATTCTTGTATTAAATTCAACACCGGTTTTAATCAATTTTCTAAAGAATGAAAATGCGCATTTTGGTAATACATTCCATACGTTCGATTATTATCCCTTAGGGGATGGCATTTTTTCATACATATATCATACAATCCGAGGCGCCGTCGTTTGGCGCGACCGCATTAAAATAATTCAAAAAATTAAGGTGTTTACTGATGACTAAACATTATAAGGAAGTTAAGGCCAAGGCCGACTTTGTCGAAATCGAGAAAGAAGTCCTCAAGTTCTGGGACGAAGACAAAACTTTTGAAAAATCCGTTCACAACCGCGACGGTGCCGCCGAATTCGTTTTTTACGACGGCCCTCCGTTTGCCAACGGTACGCCGCACTACGGACATATTATGGTTTCTTACGTTAAAGACGTTGTCGCCCGTTATCAGACGATGAACGGCAAAAAGGTCGAGCGGCGTTTGGGGTGGGACTGCCACGGTCTGCCGGCCGAAATGTCTGCCGAAAAGCAGCTTGGCGTTTCCGGCCGCAAACAGATTGAGGAATACGGCGTCGAAAAGTTTAACGATTTCTGCCGCTCTGACGTTCTCAAATATTCCGGCATCTGGGTCGAGATGTTTAAGCGCATCGGCCGCTGGGTGGATTTCAGTCACGATTACAAGACCATGGATTTGCCGTTTATGGAAAGCGTCATCAACAACTTCAAACAGCTCTGGGAAAAAGGGCTTGTTTATGAGGACTACCGCGTCCTGCCTTATTCCTGGGCTGCCGAAACCCCGCTGTCCAACTTCGAGGTCAATCAGGGCTATCAGGACAAGACCGACAATGCCATAACCGTTATGTTCACGCTTGAAAACGGTATGAAAATGCTGGTCTGGACCACCACGCCCTGGACGCTGCCTTCCAACCTCATGCTGGCCGTCGGCAAAGACATTGATTATGCGGTTATGGAAGAAGACGGGCAGAAATATGTTCTGGCGCAGGCGCTGCTCGGCCGCTATAAAAAACAGTTGGAACACGCTGCCCGGGTCGGCACGATGAAAGGCGCCGATTTTGTCGGCATGGCTTATGAGCCGATGTTCCCTTATTTCAAACACCTGAAAGAAAAAGGCGCTTTCCGGGTCCTTTCCGGCGAGTTTGTATCCACCGAAGACGGTACCGGTATTGTTCATATTGCGCCGGGCTTTGGTCAGGACGACTTTGAAGCCTGCCGCGCTTATGACGAGAATTTCCCGGTCGTCTGCCCGGTTGACGAGGCCGGCAAGTTTACCGCCGAAGTTCCCGATTATCAGGGCAAACAGGTTTTTGAGACCAACGAGCCGATTATGCAGTTGTTGAAAGAGAAAGGCATTCTGGTCAAAAAAGAGCAGTATACCCACTCTTATCCGTTCTGCTGGCGTACCGATACGCCGCTGATTTATAAGGCGATGTCAAGCTGGTTTGTCAAGGTAACCGACTTCCGTGACGATATGGTCAGAAACAATCAGCAGATTACCTGGGTTCCGGAGCACATTAAGGACGGCCGTTTCGGCAAATGGCTGGAAGGCGCCCGCGACTGGTCGATTTCGCGCAATCGTTTTTGGGGAACGCCGATTCCGGTCTGGAAATCGGACAATCCGCAGTTTCCGCGCATTGATGTCTTTGGTTCCGTTGCCGAAATCAAAGAAAAGACCGGTATCGAAGTTACCAACCTGCACAAGCCTTATATTGACGAGGTCGTTTATCCGAACCCTGACGATCCGTCCGGCAAAACCATGATGCGCCGCGTCGGCGACGTCTTTGACTGCTGGTTTGAGTCCGGTTCCATGCCTTACGCGCAGGTTCACTACCCGTTTGACAACAAGGAATGGTTTGAAAACCATTTCCCGGCCGATTTTATTGTCGAAGCCATGGATCAGACCCGCGGCTGGTTCTATACCCTGACTGTGCTGTCGACGGCGTTGCATAATAAGCCGGCGTTTAAAAACTGTATCTGTACCGGTCTGCTGATGGCAGAAGGCGGACAAAAGCTGTCCAAGCGTCTTAAAAACTATCCGGATCCGAACGAAGTTTTGGATTCTATCGGTTCTGACGCTTTGCGCTGGTTCCTGGTTTCTTCGCCGGTCTTAAAAGGCGGCAACCTGGCCGTCGACCAGGAAGGCAAAGAGATTGCCAAAGCTGCCCGTGTCGCTCAGATTCCGATGTGGAACGCTTATTACTTCTTCACGCTTTATGCCAATGCCGAAGGTTATCAGGCCAAAGAGGTCAGCGGTTCGAGCGAGGCGATTGACAACTATATCCTCTCCAAGCTCAAACGCCTGGGCCGGATTGTCAAACAGGGGCTGGACACCTATGACGTGGCGCTGTCCTGCAATGAGATTGCCTCCTTTATGGAAATTCTCAACAACTGGTATATCCGCCGCACCCGCGACCGTTTCTGGTCCGGCGACCAACAGGCGTTCGACGTTTTGTATACGGTTTTGGTCAACCTGAGCAAAATCATGGCGCCGCTGATGCCGTTCCTTTGCGAATATGTTTACAAGAATCTGACCGGCGGCGAAAGCGTCCATCTGGCCGATTACCCGCAGCTTGAAAACATTAAGCTGGACGAAACGCTGGTTGACGAAATGGACTTTTTGCAGGACTTATGTTCAGCCGGCAAGTTTATCCGCGAGGAGAAAAACCTCCGCAACCGTCTGCCTTTGGCCGGTTTGACGGTTGTTGGCGATAATCTGGGCTTTTTGAACGGACAGTATCAGGACATCATTAAAGACGAACTGAATGTCAAGGAAGTCAAAATAGACAATAATCTGGCCGCTTATGCCGCCAAAACCGTCTATCTCTATACGCCGCTGCTCGGCAAGGCGCTGGGCAAAGATATGGGGCCGGTGATGGCCGCGTATAAACAGGGCAAATGGGAGCTGAATGCCGATGGTACGTTGTCGATTGCCGGCCAGACCCTGACGCCGGATTTGTTCGAAGTCCGCCTGGATATGAAAGATGGTGTTGCCGGCAAAGCCTTTGCAGATAACAAGGCCGTTGTCACGCTGAATACGAACGTAACCGACGAACTCAAACGCGAGGGTATGGCGCGCGACTTCGTCCGTTTGGTTCAGACCCTGCGCAAAGACAAGGATTTCAACATTTCCGACCGTATCGAACTCTGCTATGCGACCGATAATGCCGAGCTGAACAAAGCGCTGGACGAAAACAAGGCCTATGTGGCTGAGCAGGTTCTGGCAGTTAAGGTCAGCAGCAGCTGTGCCGGTGGTACCAAAGCCGATATTGAAGGCGCCGAAATTGTTTTTGACGCAAAAGTAACCGACGCAAAAGTGGCGTAAAAACAAATAAGCGAAAAAAGCCGTCCGCCGGACGGCTTTTTTTTGTGTCTGTTCGGCCTTTTTTCTTTGTCATATTCGGGCTTGAGCCGAATATCTCTTTTAGATTCCCGTGCTAAGCACGGGAATGACAGTATTATTTTTTCTTCTGTCGTCCTCGGACAAGCGCAGCGCCGGGGATCTCTGGATGTCCGGGTCAAGCCCGGACATGACAATGTTTATTTTTTCTTTTAGATTCCCGTGCCAAGCACGGGAATGACAGTATTATTTTTTCTTCTGTCATCCTTGGCTTCTTCCCCGTCATGTTCGGCCTTGAGCCGGACATCCAAGTTGAGGCGTCATGCTGAGCGTGTGACCCGAATATCCAGAGATCCCCGGGTCGCGCTATGCTTGCCCGGGGATGACTTAGAGGGAGGAAGCCCGGGAATGACAAGAGGAAAGAAAGCCGGGAAATGACATCTGCAAAAAAGCCGTTGCAAAATAGCTTTTAACCATTATAATTGCTTTCGCAGCCGGAAATGGTTAGACCGGTTGCGGAGTATGAAAGCTCCTTACACAGAACCGATAGCCTCCTGTAAAGGAGGATGACGCGATATAAGCCGCTTTTGCGGACGAATAAGCGTACTGTCTGTGTACAGCTTTCAACATCCTCCGCCTTTTCTGACCAAAAAGGCGGTTTTGTTTTAACAAAACGTGAAGGAGTTGAACATAAAATGAAACAGGTTTCAAAAACAGCAATCAGGAAAGAATTTTTGAAAGACTTAGGCTTGGCCCTTTGGCTGGAACGGCGGAACCGCCGGTTGAGCATTAAAAAAGTCGAGAAGAAAGCCGGCGTTCCGAGCTGGATAATAGACCGAATAGAGAGAGGTCTCTGCGCCGATATTTTCAAGCTTTTTCGGCTCTGCGGCTATTACGGCCGAAAAATCAGGGTCAAACTGGAAGAGTGACGTTTTTTTTGAACGGCGGCAAAAAATCCGCCGTTTTTTGTTGACTCGCGGATTTAATGTGCTATCTCAAAGGCAGATAAGGAGAAAAACATGTTCGGACATTTTGACTGGCACCATTTTATCAGCGCTTTTGTGGTTTTGTTTGCGGTAATTGACATTACCGGAAATATCCCGGTTATCCTGACGCTCAAAAAGCGCGGCAAGAAAATCAATGCCCTGAAGGCGGCGCTGTTGTCGCTGGTAATGTTTTTTATCTTTTTCTATGTCGGCGAAGCGTTTTTAAATCTGTTTAATGTCGACATCTCGTCTTTTGCCGTTGCCGGTTCGCTGATTATTTTTATTGTGGCTATGGAAATGATTTTGGATATCGAAATATTCCACGACCAGCCCGACGCGCCGAAAGACGCAACCTTTGTGCCGGTGGTCTTTCCGCTTATTGCCGGAGCCGGAGCCCTGACCACGCTGCTGTCCATTCGTTCCCAATACAGCGACATCAGCATTCTGGCCGCGGTTGTCGCCAATATGATAATCGTCTATCTGGTGCTTAAGCTGACCAAACGCATTGAACGGCGGCTTGGTCCCGGCCTTATTTATATGCTGCAGAAGTTTTTCGGCATTATTCTGCTGGCCATTTCGGTCAAGCTGTTTATGACTAATATTACCCCGCTGCTGGCCAGCCTCAAATAATCTGCAACATCTTAACCATATATTATGAAAGTTTTGTTACCATAAACAAAATTATGGACAAAACTTGAGGTTTGTGCTATTCTGTCCATAATTAAAGGCGTTTATCGGGAGACAGAACAATGGCTGAAGCAGTAAATTTGGGTACCTATCATGACCTTTTCTTCAAACTCGGCGGCACGGACAAAACGGCAGATGAATTTGCCGCGCTGACCGATCAGAAAGAAATTGACCGTATTAAGGAAGTTTATGCAAGCTGGGTCGCCAAATATATTAATGTTGACGAAAAAAATCCGCCGGAAGAAGGTCTGCCCAACGACGTCGAAGCCGAAAACAAATACTTTGCCAAGAAGGAAGAAGAAGTCGCCAATGCCCCTGAAGGGGAAAAAGCTTCAAAGCGCCAGGATTTAAATAAAGAATATGAAAAGGCGGGCTGGAAAGAAATTCAGGTCGGTTTGGCTTCGCCGGACAGTCCGATGGTTTTAAGGATGTATCATTACAACCCCAAGGATCCGGCTTATGAAGGTATGACGCAGGATGAACTGCAGGCTCATTTTTCTGAAAAATTGAGAGAAGAGCAGGGCGAAAGCAAGCCGAGGGACGAACAGGAAGACAACCGTCAGGAACCCGAGCCGCTGAATGTTTCCGAAGGCGAAGAAAAGGAAGAGGTTCCGGCGAATGAGGAAGAAAATCAGGATTGGAAAGACGACAAGGAAAAATTCTGGAAACAGCATTGTGCCGGATATGAGCAGGACTGCGAACGCGATGCGGAAGATACCGAAGGCCTGACGCTTAACATCAGCAAGGACGACAAAAAGCTCGGTCAGGTTCGCTACTCTGACCAGAAGCACGCCAGCATTGCCGGCGCAGACGGCAAAACCGCCGATTATTCGGTTTTCCTCGGTCTGGTTAAAGACGCCAAGCGCAACAATCAGGCCATTAACTTTTCGGGCGAGATGTCGCCGGAGTTTGCCGCCAAGCTGAAACTGGCCTGTGAGGAACTTGGCGTTGCCTATCAGAATGCGCCGGAGGGCAAAATTGACGCCAATGGTTTCGAAGATCAGCTGAGCGAAGAAAGCAAACGCAAACTGGCCGAATACAATGCCAGGTTTGACCGGCAGGAAGAAAATGCGCAGGAGCAGCCGGCCGGTCCGAAAAACTACGACGAACATCTTGACCAGTTCAAAAAGGATTTGGCCGACGGCAAGGAAATCGACCTTTCCGCCATTGCGGACGAAAAAGAAAAGGTTATCGCTTACGCCGCCGCCATGGTCGCCGCCAAAGACGCCCAAAAAGAAGACGTCGCCATTAAAGGCGCACCGGAAAAGACAATCGGTTATAAAAACGAAAAGGTTTTCGAACAGGATGAAAACGGCGTTATCAAAAGAGGCGAGGACGGCAAGCCGCTGATGACGGAAAATCCGCTCTACGCCGCGGCCAAAGATTTGCCGGAAGAAGCCCGGGCTGCATTGGAGGGACACAATCAGGGCGTTCGCCAGCAGCAGTTGGAGGCGGCTCGCAGTCGGGTTGCCGGCACGCCGGAACGCGCGAAAGAAGCCGCGCGCCGGGCAGAGTTCCGTGACAACAATCATCAGTATGACGAAAACAGCAATTTCAATACCAGAGCCGACCGTGAAGCGCGGGCGGCCGTGATGAGACAATATTGGGAAAACAATCGGACCAACTCCTGATGGCCCAAGCCCCTCGGAAGAGGGGCTTTTTTACGCAAAAAGATTGCAGTTTGCTTAAAATTTGCTAAAATAGTCTTATCTTGAACGACGGAGGAGCAAATGGCCGAAAATACCTATAACTGGCAGTCGATGGATTATAAGGAGCTTAGTTTTGTGGATAAGCACCTTGATATGTCTTTGCCGGAACAGGTCGAACTCCGCCAACAGCTGCGCGATTATACCGCCGGCCGGGTTAAGGCTTTTGCCGACGGTTCCGCGCTTATTCAAAACGCTGCTGAATACAAGCTTATTTACGGCCTGATTAATGACCGGAATCTGAACGGTTCGGAGGCCGACGGAGGCAAGGCCTCGACCGAAGCGCTGCAAGCCTTTGCCAAAGTCAGGGGATTCAAAAATACGGCTACCGGCGAACTGGACATTTATGACCCCCGCTGCGGCATGAGCGCCGAGGAATTTAAGGCTTCCATGCTTAAACCGGTGCTTGAACAAAATACGGATTATAAGCCGGACGGCGTTTCCGGCGTGGAAATCGGCGACAAAAAGGAAATCGCCGGCGGCGGCATTTCGCAGGCCGCGGCCGAAAAAATGCAGGAACAGATGGCGCAGATTCTTGACGCGCACAAGATGGACGCCGGAGCCATGCAGTCGCTGCAGGAAGACATGGCCAAACAGGCCGGGGCCGGCAGCGCCAAAGCGCCTTATGCGGCGCCGGAAACTTCGGCCGAAAAGACCAACGAAGAAAAAGAGTTGGACAAAGGCAAAACCGATGAGAACGCGCTGGGTGCCGATTTGGCCGAAAAGCAGATTGAACTTCATGCCGTTGCCGACAACAGCGCCGACAAAATCCGCGAGCGCCAGATCGGCGAGGCCATGCTGGCCAAGGAAACCGCCGAAACGACGCAGGATGCGAGAGAGTGGAAGGAGTTTGCCGAAGCCAATATGGTTCTGGCCGAAACGGTTTTGGATGAAAAGGCGATTGTAACGAAAATTTTTGAGGGCGTGAAAGAGCAGAAGGACAATGATTATTGCGCCATAATCGAGCGGCCTTCTGAAGATATGATTAATGTGGGCGCCCGCAAAAAGGAAAAGAGAAACGAAGAAAAAAGAGATAACGAAAAAGGCAAAGCGCCGGAAAAGGAACCGGATTTGAATGTTTTTCGGCAAATATTCAAAATGGCCAAAAAAAGAAACGTCAACAAAGTTGTCATCGGCGACGATTTGTCCCAGGAGGCTCGGGAAAAAGCCACCGTTGCTGCCGTTGCCGAAGACATGAAGGTCGACGGCAAAGGCAAAACAAAGGAAGTTGACCTCAAAAAAGATTATGTTAAAAAGCTGCCGCCCGCCGTCCGCCGCAAGGTTCGCAATTACAATGTTTCCAATCTGACCCCCGAAGAACGGAAAAAGTACCGCGAAAAACGCAAAATTCTGCGCATGAGCGGACGAATCAAACCTAAAAAGCCCGAAAAGGAAATCAAGCCGGAAAACAGCTTTGTCAACGAAAAAGCCGCCGAACTTCAGGCTTCGGTAACCGGCAAAATGATGCCGCAGGACATGTCCGGTTTCGGGCGCGAATAAGCGTCCGTGCGGATTGGCGCCGGCGTACTCACGTTTGGCTGAAACTTTCATATAAAATAAATTTTAATCTTTTTGCTGTAAGCTCTTCATAAATAAGACGAAAATGTGCTGATATTCAAAGTTTGTTGACAAAAATTATTGAAATTTTCGAATTTTTGTACTAAACTGAAATTAGTCATAAACGTATAAGGGCACGAATATGGTGGACGAAACGAAATTGAACGATTCAAATCAGGCCGGCGGTGTTGTCAGCGCCGGTGAGGGAAACGCAGCCGATGCCAGGCGCCGCGAACTTCAGCAGGCCGTTGAACTGGTTAACAAAGGGCTGGACGGTTTAAGTCCTGAAGAACTGACCCGGATATACCGTATTCTGAAAACGCACAGCGGCGAACCGGGCGCAGCCGGCGAAGCTTTTGCCAAACTTGACGCCTTTGCGCAGAAACAGGTCAAGGATTTTGCCGAGGGCAAAGAAAAAGTTGCGCCGGAAGACCTGACCGGCATTCAGAATCTCGAAGCCGAAATCGTAACGATTCATAACCCGGAAACGGGAGAATTGTCCGCCGCTGAACGTGTGGAGCGCGAAAAGCGCGAACTTGACGCTCAGCTCGGCCTGACGCATTTGTCGCCGTCGTTTAAGCCGGTAATTGACAAAAATCTGTCGGAAATGGACGCCATGTTAGCCGGTTTCGACGCATTCGCCCGTAAACCGGACGGCACACCGCTCCACCCCGAAATGGCCAATATTGCCGACTTTTTTGAGCATGTCGATTTGCAGGCCGGTAAGGAAGACGGTGCCAAAGACAAGGAAGAACTTCGCCGCGAGCTGCTGGAAATGGCAATTTTGCAGGCCGAGTCCGAACTGGCGGTTAATCCTGCTTTTGCCGGGCTGAGTGCTGCTGAAAAAAGAAAAAGGCTGCTTCAGGCCATCGGCAGCCATGCCGATGCCATGGCGCTTGAAATGCTCAAGGCTCAGTTTCTGGCCGATTTTCAAACGGAAAATGCCGAACTTTTGGCGCATAAGGACAATCTGACGCCGGAAGAGGAAAAAGAACTCGAAAAGAAAATCAGGGAATTTAACGACAAAGTCAAAACTGCGGCCAGAGGTTATATCGAACGCAAGTATCCCTCCGGACATTATAGCCTGAGCGGCACGAACGCCACAGCCGTAATCATTGCCAACAGCCGCAACCAGGTTGCCGTCAATAACCGCATCGCCGAAAAGACCGGCCATAAAACCCTGAAAGAAAGAGCGCTTGGTTTTGACGCCCGCATGAAAGAAAAATATCCCAGGCTTTACCCCGCGGTCAAAAAAGGCATGGTTTCGGGTATTGTCGGATACGCTACCGGCGGCGTCGGTCTGGCGGCATTGTCCGCTTACCGCTCTTACCAGCTGTTTCAGACTTCTTATAAAACCTATAAGGACAGCGGATTCGAAGGTTCATACTGGAACTATCTGAAAAATAACAAAAAAGAGCTTGTCTCTCTTACCACGTCAGTTGTTCTGAGCGGCGTTTCCGCCTATTTCGGCGGCAGCGACGTCATTCAGCACGGCTGGAATGCCGTCGGCATGGTCGGCCGGGCCATCGGCGATACGGCTGCGGCCAAAGCCGGCGACAAACTGCTCAAAGCCGCCATTCGTGGCAGCATATCCGTAACGTCGGGTCTGACCAATGCCGGTATGGATTTCCGCGCCGCGCTCAACGAACCGGACAAAGCCAGACGCAAACAGTTGTACAAACAGGCGGCGCTGACCGCCGGAATTTCGATATTCTCCGGCGCCGTCGGCGTGTTTTCCGCCGAATACGGCGACAAGGCCTTTGGCTGGCTCAGAGAACGTTTTTCAAGCCATGATGACGGCGTGGACGGCATTACCGGTGCGGCGCCGAAAGTAAGCGGCGTTCAGCCGCAACCGGTGCAGCAGACGCCGGACTTCTCCCGCCTGAACGAAAACCAGCTTGATGCCAAACTGCATGAACTGGGCGTAAATCCGAAAGTTTATGAGGAGATGTCCCCGGCGCAGAAAGCGATACTGCTGAACAGACGCGTTGAAGAGCTTGGCCCGCTTGCCAAAGAAACGCCGGAAAATTCCGTTGCCGCCCAAAACGCCGAAACCGGACCGGTTTCCGAAACCCAGCTGAAAAACATGCTGGCCCGCAATGCCGAACGCCATCCCGGTGTCGACATGAACAAGGTTTACGGACAGTTAAAGGCTGCCGGAATCAAAAATCCGGAAGAAGCTTTCTATAAGCTGGAGCAGGCACGGCTGCTTGCCCCCAATGACAAGATTATGACCGTTGACGGCACCAATATCCGCGACACCTTTTCCCGCGCGCTCAAAGGCGAAGCGCTGAGCAAAGCCGATATGGAAATCATCAGCCGCTCGGCTGCCAACGTCGACAACACCGGCCATTATCTGAACGATGTCCGCGCGCAGGGCGGCACCGGCTATTCTTACCGCCCGAACGGCAAAATCATTGCCAATGAGCAGGAACACGGCGGTACGCCGCGCACCGGTTCAGTCAAAAACGGCGAAGTCCGTACCGAAAATCCGGAAACGCAGCCTTCCGGCAGCAAAATGCTTGATGTCGAAAAAATGTCGGAAGCCGACCGCAAACTTTATGAGAGCATGATGACGTCTTTCCGGGACGGCAAAGCGGACGACTGGCAGCTTGAGGCCAACAAGGCGTATTTGAAATATTGCCAGCTGCGCACTGACGGCAAAACCGAAGAGGCCGAAGCTTTTGCCAAAACTTTTGCCAGGCCGCAGACGACCGAAGCGGTTAACGAAGACGGAAATAAGGATAAGGACGAAAATAATCCTTACCGGGTAGAAAAAGGCGACGGCAAGGCGCTGATTGCCGCCAAGCGAGAAGCCGCCCGCGCCGAGGCTGCCTGGAAGGCCTCCGTTGAAAAAGTCCGTCTGACCGGCAAAGACGTTGATGAGGTCAAAGATCTGCCTCTTGACAACAAACGCCGTATTGACGCCGAATATAAACATGCTCTGGCCATGAAAGAGGAAGTCAAAAAGCAGATGGAATTCTCCAAAAAAGAGATTAAATTGGCCAAAGCCGAACGTGACCAGCTTGGGGACGATATTGAAGCCCGTAAAAAAATGGAAGCGCGCGTGACCGAAATCAGCCGCGAACTGAAACGCTACGGCATCGACAAGACCGATGCGCCGGCCATGACCGGAGATTATGGCGAAGACCGCCGTGCCGTGCGCGAATATTATAAAGACGTTTTGTCCAATAAAAAACATCATGGTCCGGCCATGAAACTGCTCAAGGAACGCGAAGAACTTCTCGGCAAAATGAGAGAGCAGGGGCCGCGTCCGCTGATGGAACAGAAATATGCCGATGCCGAAGCCAGGGTTGACGCCTTGAACAAACGCGAACAGTATCGGGAGAATCAGGAACGCGAAACCGGGACGGCTGCCATGGAAAGACGGACGCTGGAAAATCCTTTGGAACGTCAGGATCAGCCGGCGCCTACGCAGAATGCCGCAGACAGTGAAAAAGAGGCTCACGGTTCAAATACAGACAGACTGGATCAGGCCATGATTGCCGTCCAGGAGGGAAAAGAAAGGGAGATGGACAGCTATGCGACGGTTTCCCTTGCAGACTCGAAAGGCATGGAAAACGGACAGTTCTTCAGTGCCAAGGACAAGCTGGGTAACAATCAGTATGTCGGCGTAGACAAAGACGGGCATGCTTTCCGTCTGACGGAATTTCATAATCTTAACCCCGACGGAAAGACGGCAAATGGTCAGTTTCTGCGTATTGAGGTTGAAGAAAACCACCCGTTGTACAAAGCATTGAACAGCGGAAGCATCAAAGAACGGATCGCGGCACAGCAACAGTTTTATAAGGAGTTCAAGCAGAGTTGTACCGATAATGAAATTACGTCGGTCAAAACGTCTCGTACGGCGGGGAGTGCCGATCGGAGTTCGGGTGTTGAGAGGTAAAGTCTGTTTCTCAAAAAAAATCGCCTAATTTGACAAAAAACATATTGAAAAAAGCTCGTTTTGTGCTATAATGCCCACAATTAGCAAGAAAATTAAACAGGGAGTTTAGAATTATGAATGCTCAGGAAGCAGCAAGAATGGTTAATTCCGGCATGGAAAAATTAAGCCTCGCCCAGTTGGTGGAAGTGCATGCCGTTTTGAAGGGCGACGAAAACAGTGCCGGCCTGTTTCGTTTGGTCAGCGGTTATGCGAGAGGCAAGCTTTCGGTTTATGCCCGCAGCACTGAGGATTTTCAGTCCCAAATGACGCTGGAAGACGCCGGCGCGCTGCGCGAGCTTGCCGAGGAAGTCGGCTTTGACAAAGATGATAACCTGACCAAAGACGGTCAAAAGGCTCTTGAAATTGCGGCTCGCGTTTCCAAACGTGCCAGAGACAAAGAAGTCGCAAAAATTGTTGAGGCCAAACAAAAAGAGCAGAGTAATAAAAAAGCTCCGGAAAAGAAACCAGAGAGCATTCCCTTAACAGAAGAGCAAATCCACTATTTGGATAAACATGGCATTTTACATAATGGTACCTTGGAGAGTATTTCTTGGACAAAAGACAAAGACGAGGCAATGAAGATTTTATCCGAAGCAAACGTTGCCCCCGAAGTCGCCCCCAAAGCACCGATTGCTGAAGTAAAAGATGAGCCCAAAGATACCCCGATTGTGGTTAATGAAACAGATAATCTCAAAGCTGTAGATATTGCTAAGAATATGCAACAACTTGAGATGTTGTCGTCATCAATTAATCCTTTGGACGAAAAAGATAAAACCTTTGCAGATTCTCGTGCATCATTAAATATTTTGGATGTTTATGACGAACAAGGCAACAAGCATGATGTCCGTTCGGAGCTGGTAGAGCAAGCCAAGCTCAAGACCGAAGCTGAAATGATGGACAGCAAAAAGGTTACCAAAGAGGAATACGTCGAGCGTCTGAAGCTCAATATTGATTCGGCCGTTTATTCGGTTGTTATCGGCAACGCGGTTGATTTCAGCCACTATAACGGCAATCGCGAACATCTGCAACAGGTTCTGAAAAACAAAATTGACGTTTTAGCCAAAGCCGAAGGCGGCAGCAAACCGAGCAAAGCACATGTCCGTTTGGAAAGCGTGCTCGGGTTTATGGCCGTTGAGTCCGCTCGTATTGACAGCAAAATCGAAAAAATTGAAAAAGCGGTCGGCAGTCTGCCCGTTATTCAGAAGTTCAAGGCTAAAATTAAGAAATTTGATGAAAGATGCGAACAGAAATTTGGCCCCAAAACCTGGGGATACGTCCGCGGTGCGGCTCTGGTTGCCGAAAAAGCGGCGCCGGCAATCGGCATGGCCTTTGTCGCCGGTATGGGCGGCCCGCTGGGTATGGTCGTTTATGGTACTTATGTCTTCAAAAAACATGTCGTTCCCTTTACCAATAAATATATGGAACAACCGAAAGAGGAACGCACCAGCTTCCGCAAGTTTGTAAAGCAAAACAAAAAAGAAGCAACTTTGGCGGGTTTGTTTACGGCTTCATCATTGTTGAGCTTTGGTGCCGCAGGTTTAGGTGCTCTTACCCATATTGGAGATGCGCAAACCGTTGCTCAGGCAACAATGCTGACACAGCATACCAACATAGCCAAAATGAGTTTGTCCGGTGCCGCAATGCTGACCCGCAGTGCCACCAGTGTTTATGAGGCGCATAAAGCCGGCGACAAAAAAGAGCGCAACCGCCGTTTGCTGATCGGTTTGGGTTCTGCCGTTGCGTTTGCCGGCGGCATCTGGGCACGTGATATGCTTGGTAAATGGTTAGGTGAGGGAAAAGAAGATACGCACACTGAACCGAACCCGGAAAATGCCGGCGCTCAGAACGGAAACGGCGATGAAGGCGCGGCGGTTCAGCCCGGCAATGACAATCAAAATGCCGATAATAATGCGCTGAAACACGAAACGCCCGATGCCGTCGTTCAGTATGATGATTTCTATCATGGTCCCGAAGTTGAGGCCAGAAGCAAGGAGAGCGTTATCCGTCTGCTGACCAACAGTCAGGTTAGCCGTTCGGAAGCTACTCTGAAGGCCGAAATGATGATTTATCGCGTCGGCCATATGGATGAGAGTGTTCGTACCGCATTTCCGAGCGCCTCCGATGCTCAGATTGCCCACGCCATTCTTTTACGCGCAGCTGATGTTCGTAAAGGTGATGCCGATGAGCTGTTGAGGGCGCTGCTCGGTGACGGAAGCTGCTCCAAGCTGACGATGGAGCAGCAGGTTTCCGAAATCCATAAGGGTTTAACCGGTTATAACTATGGTCAGCGCACCGATTTGCCGTATGGCCGCAATTTGGATCCGAATTATGTCGGTATTAACACCCGCTCGCGTTTTCTGCTTGATGACTGTGCCAGCGAACGTCTAGTAGATTATTACGATGTTAAGGAAGAACCCGTAGAAACGGTTGCTCCGGTTACGCGGGAAGGTACTAAGCCGGATGAACTGCCGGTTCAGCCTGTGGCAGATAAGCCGAATGAAAATCCGCAGCCGCTTCCCGAACAGAAAGAAACGGAACAGCCCGAAACGCTGCAGCCGATTATAAAATCCCCTAAGGCAGGTAAGCTGTTTGAGGGTAAAGATACGTTGGCCGGCGGCCGTGACCAGATTAACCGTTTGGCCGAACTCGGCGTTGCCCGTTATAATGACGGCAAGTTCCGCTATGTTGACTACGATGAGCACTACAAAATGCTGAGACAACACGGTTTTGAAGATGGCCGGGCTCAAGAGATTGTCAAGAACCGTATTGCAGTGGAACAAAAGGAACTTGAAAATCTGAAAACCAGAAGCAAATAAGTAAAAAAACCGGAGCTAAGGCTCCGGTTTTTTTACGCGCCGATATAAGTCCGTATATAACGCGTATTTTTGCCGATACGGGATAAAATCTCATAGCTGATGGTGCCGGCGTCCCGCCCCATGTCGTCCAGCGTATAATAGTCGGTAATAATGCCGGCCAGATCGCCGATCTGCAGGTTGTCAATTCCGGTAACGTCGCAGATGATGTTGTCCATCGACAGCCGCCCGAGAACGCGCGCTTCGTGGATTTTGCCGCAGATGTTGAAAAAAACTTTGCCGACGTTGGACAGCGAACGCGGAATGCCGTCGCCGTATCCGATGGAAACAATTGCCAGCCGGCGGTTTTCGGTTGCCCGGTAAGTGGCCGAATAGCCGACGAAATCGCCTTTCGGCAGGTCGGCAATCTGCAGAACCGGCGCTTTGACCGTAACCACGCTTTTCATCTGGTTTTCGCGGTACGGCGCGGTATTGATGCCGTACATTGCCGCTCCCAAGCGCACTAGGTCCCATTGATATTCGGCGCCGAGGAAAGTTCCGTCGGAAGCCGACAGAGAAGCCGGCAGTTTCGGAAAATATTTTTCTTTCAGGCGGCGGAAATTGTCCAACTGGTGCTGATTCATAAAATGCTCCTTGGCGTCGGCACAGGCCAGATGCGACAAAATCATCGAAAATTCGTTTTTGTCGGCGTCGGAAAGTTTTTCCAAATCCGTTTCGCGGAACCCAAGACGGTTCAGTCCGGTTTCAACCTGAATGACAGGCTTAATGCCCTCAATTCGGTTTTCCTTCCACCAGGCGAACATTTCCGGCGAACCGATGACCGGAATCAGCCGGCAGCGGCGGAAAGAATCGACGCTGTCTTCGCCGATGCCCTGCAAAACGTAAATCGCCGCTTCGGGAACCAGATTGCGGATTCTTTCGCCCTCAATTCCGTGTGCAACGAAAAAATGGCGGCAGCCGCCTTCTTCATAAAGTTTTTTTGCTACAATGTCTGCATGCAGCCCATAGGCGTCGTCTTTGACCACAGCCGCCGCCTGTGCGTGTCTGGACAATGCCTTGAGGCTTTTGTAGTTGTTAAGCAGATTATTCAGGTCTATTTCCAAAATTGGTCTTGTCAAAATATGCATGGCTGTCTTATTATCCTATATAAATTCAACGAAAGTCCTTATATGCAATTTATTGACACGCACATACATTTGCAAGATTTTAAGTCAAACTGTGCAACGGATATTGTCGGCGCTGCCCGGAAGGCCGGCGTCGCAGGCATGGTCTGCGTGTCGTCTTATCCCGAAGACTGGGAGCGGGCTGCGGCTCTGGCGTTGTCTTTTCCCGGTTACATCGTTCCGGCTTTCGGGCTGCACCCCTGGTATTTGGAAAAAGCCGAAACCGGCTGGGAAACTTTGCTGAGCGAATATCTGCAACGGTTTCCGCAGGCGCTGCTCGGCGAATGCGGTTTTGACCGTTTGAAAAATTCCGCGTATGAGCCGCAGGCGGAAGTCTTTGCCCGTCAGATCGAGTTAGCCGTAAAATACGGTCGTCCGCTGATCGTGCATGCGGTACGCGCCGACGCCTGGCTGGAGGGATTTTGGGCAAAATTGCCACCGAAATTTGTCTTTCATTCCTTTTCCGGCTCGCGCGAACAGCTTAATAAAATTATGATCCACGGCGGTTATGCCGGATTTGGTTATTCGGTTCTGCGCAGCCGGCATCGGGAAAATGTGCTTAAGTCCGTTCCGGCGGAACGCATGCTGCTGGAAACCGACGGACCGTATCAGGGACCGCTCCCGAACGAGGAGGTAGCCTCTTCGGCGCTGCCGGAACTGGCAAGGCGGATTGCCGCCGTTCGCGGCTGTGCCCCGGAAACGCTGGCCGGACAAGTGTATCGCAACGCATTGGAGTTTATGGGCATTGGAAAATAGAAGATTTTTGCGAACCGAAGCTCTGCTGGGGCACGAAGGCATGGAACGCCTGCGCGGCGCCCGTGTGATGGTCGTGGGTCTCGGCGCCGTCGGCGGCTATGCTTTGGAAGCCTTGGCCCGAGCCGGGGTCGGACATTTGACGCTGGTTGATTTCGACGTCTTTGACGAAAGCAACATCAATCGCCAGATCTTGGCGCTGAGTTCCACTGTCGGCCGCAAAAAAACCGAAGTGGCGCGTGAGCGGGTTCTGGATATAAACCCTGACTGTGACGTGAAAATCATCGAAACTTTTGTCAATGCCGACACCCTGCCGCAGCTTTTGGCCGAACCTGTCGATTATGTCGTCGACGCGATTGACGCGTTGAACCCGAAATGCTGTCTGATGGAAACGCTGTATCGCAACGGCATCCCTTTTATTTCCTCTATGGGGGCGGCGCTCAAAACCGATGTTTCCCGCATCGGGCTGCGCCGGCTCAGCCGTACCGAAAACTGCAGTCTGGCAAGGTTTGTGCGTAAGCGTCTCAAACGTCGCGGCGTCGATATCGGCAAAATTGTCTGCGTTTCTTCCGACGAACAGGTAAAACTGCCCGCAACCGCGCTTTTTGACGATAATGAAAATGATGCCAATCCGGTTGTCAGCGGTGGCAGAAACGGCCGCAAACGGCTGACGATGGGATCCCTGCCGACCGTTACCGCCGTCTTCGGTCTGACGATTGCCGGCGAAATTATCAAAAACATCAGCCGCCGGGCTGATTCTGAAAGGTAAAATAATATGCTGCAAACACCAAAATCCCTGAGGCTTCACATTGCTTTGCTCGGTCGCGTCAATGCCGGAAAGTCAAGCTTTTTAAACCTGATTGCCGGTCAGGAGGTATCCATTGCTTCCGATGTTGCGGGTACGACCACCGACGTTGTCGAAAAAGCGCAGGAGCTTCTGCCGCTTGGTCCCGTCGTCTGGTTGGATACGGCCGGTTTCGGCGATGAAACCGTTTTGGCTGCGGAACGTCTGGCCAAAACCCGTCGGGTTCTGGACCGTGCCGACGTGGCGGTTCTGGTCTGCGAAGGCGGCAAAATCGGCACTGAGGAGAAGGAAATTGTCCGCGAGGCTGAAGCGCGCAAACTGCCGCTGATTAAAGTTTATAACAAATGCGATTTGTATGGCTGTCCCGAAGACGGCATCAAAGTCGTTTCGACCGACCGCGGCAGCCGCGACCGGGTGCTGAACGAGTTGAAAGCCGCTCTGATAAAGGCAGTTCCCGAAGACTTCATCAATGCGCCGGTTCTGCTGGGCGATTTGGCACCGGCTCATTCGACGGTGGTCATGATAATTCCGATAGACTTTGAGGCGCCGAAAGGCCGGCTGATTATGCCGCAGGTGCAGGCTATCCGCGATGCGCTGGATCATAGTCTGACCGTGCTGGTCGTCAAGGAAGGCGACTATGCAGCCGCCCTGAATAATCTGAAAACGCCGCCGGCTTTGGTCGTCTGCGATTCTCAAGTCGTAGACAGGATGGTTGCCGAAACCCCGGCAAATATCAAATGTACGACCTTTTCGACGCTTTTTGCCCGTCTTAAGGGCGATATTGTTAAGCTGGTCGAGGGCGCTGGAACCATCTCAAAACTTAAAGACGGTGACAAAGTTCTGATTGCGGAGTCCTGCACGCACCATGCGGTGGAAGACGATATCGGCCGGGTAAAAATTCCGCGCTGGCTGCGGGAAAAGACGAAAGCCGATTTGCTGATAGACCATGTTTCCGGCTGCGATTTCCCGGCCAATTTGTCCGAATATAGTCTGGTTGTCCAGTGCGGCGGCTGCATGAACAACCGGCGCGAGATATTGTCCCGTATCAACAAATGCGAAAGTGCCGGCGTGCCGATAACCAATTACGGTATTTGCATTTCCGAACTCAAGGGCGTGCTTGAACGCGTTTTGGAGCCGCTGCCCGAGGCTTTGGCCGCATATCGGCGCATGAAGGCCTGATATTGAAAGTCACTGCTTCGGCAGTGATTTTTTTTGCTGGAATTTTTTAACCGGCCATGCTATTTTGGCGCCGATTGATGTATAATTGTGCGGTTGAGAGACAAATATTAAATGTTTAACTGACAAAATTTAACTGTTATGGACGCAAATGTTAAAATTGAGCCTTTTTGGCGCGTTGTAAGATTTAAACAACAGTATTGGATCCAGCTTTTTGCCGAAAACGGAGCTTACCGAACCCTGACCAAAACCACCAGAAAACCGGTCAGGATAGGCGATTACCTGCTGGTGCAGGCTTCAGCGGGGAAATGTATGACCGTTGTTTATCTGGATGAAAAGCAGGACGAGGCGGTGCCCTTGTTTATTGCCGAGCAGGTTGATGTCTGCGGCGGTTTTATCCGTATTGTCCGCAACGGCAGGGTGTTTTTCTGGGAACCCTCCATGCGCGGCTGGAGCCACCGGACGCCGGAACGTTGTATGCTTGACTGCGGAGCCGGAATGCAGACTTATGTTTGCTGCGAAGGAAGCGAAAAGGCTTTGCAGATATTTGCCGAAGCCCAAAAGTTGGGCGGATTTTAGCCCGTGCGGGTCGAGCTGTTTTGCCTCTGAAGGCAAAACAGCTTTTTTGTAAAAATTTACCGAAAATAAAACATTTTGCCGTAAACTGAAAACAAGGTAAAACAGCTTGCTATTGCCGCGTTTTCGGATTAAAATTCGACAAAATCGGCAAAGCTGAACTTATGTGGATTTTCAAAAAATGATTAAAATGATAAAACCTGTTGTCAATATCTCAAAGGTCATTGAGCCGTTTGATACGGTTATTGTCGGTCTTTATGGTGTCTTGTACGACGGCAGAAGCTTTAAAACCGAGGCTGTCGAGGCGCTCAAGGCCATGAAGCGCAGCGGCCGGAAAATTGTCCTGGTCAGCAATGCTTCTTTGCGTGTGCAGCAGGTTATCCGGCTCCTAAACGACAACAAGGTGCCGGTCATGGTTTTTGATGCCGTCGTTACCGCCGGCGAAATTCTGCACTACAAACTCAAAGTCAAGGATGAAACATTTAAAGGGCTGGGACTGACTTATTTCAACATCGGCGGCTCGGAAGGCCTTGGCGTTTTTGCCGGGCTTGATTATCTGCCGGTTGAAGAACTCGGCCGGGCCGATTTTATGTATATGGGTTCCTGTCGTTCGGCGGCGGATTTGGTCGATTCGTACCTTCCGGTTCTTGAACATGCCGCCAGTCTGAACATGCCTTTGGTCTGCGCCGGCAACGACACTTCCAGCTACATCGGCGGCGAAATCAGCCTGGCACCCGGTGCCGTTGCCGAACAGTATGCCGTTTTGGGCGGCAGAATCATTACGCTCGGCAAGCCCGATGTCAAAATCATTGACTATGCGCTGGACGGCATCGATGTCAGAGACCGTTCCAGGGTGCTGCTGATTGGCGACAATCTGGCCACTGACATAAAAGGAGCCAATCTGGCAGGTCTCTCCGCCGCTTTGGTAACCAAGGCGGTGCACGTCAACTTCCTTGGCGAGGGTTATATTCCTGATGTTGCCAAGACGCGCGAACTGGCGACCAATTTTGACGCTTATCCCGATTTTATCATTTCCAATCTGCGGTGGTAATATGAAAAAACTTGCCTTTATTTTCTCGGTTCTTCTGGTTGCGGTATATTTTGCCAATCTGATGTACACCGATTCCAAAGAGGCGAAAATAAAGCTGGAACAGATGCTGCGCAAAACGACGGTCGACAAGGCCGAAATGGATCGGTTCCTCCCGGTTTGGGCGGAGTATCTGGAAGACGGCGTCAGCCGTATCGGCGCCCGGCAGATATCTTTGACCATGGGGCCTGCGTCGGAAAAATTTCCGGTTAAGACCGTTAATTGGCTGGCGGCCCGCGGCTGGAATGCCGACCGCTTTTTTTATGTCGAGCAGCGGATGAAGGCGATTGTCAAATCCGCATTTCTGCAGGAGCATGTCAAATCGACCATTCGCATGCTTGAGCAGGGCGGAGCTTCCGGCGTTGACGGTTCGGCGGTTCAGCGGATGATTGACGAACAGAAGCAGCGGCTTGGCGTCGAAAAGATTAGTCCGGCCGAAATAGACATGGTAACGCCGGATTTGGTTTTAATCAGCGATATTCTTGACGGCACTAAACCTTTCAGCAAAATAAAATAGGCGGCCGATGAGCGACGGACTGAAAATCAGCGAGCATATTTACAGCCATACATTGTTTGGCGACAAATGCGAATTTTCCGGATTTGGCACCCTGACCGAGTTCTTTTCGTCCGTGCCGCAAGCGGTTCAGGAACGGTGGCCGTTTGATCTTTCCGACAAGGGGTATCGTACTTTTTACGAGCAGGCGCTGGTCGTTTCGGAGCAATTGGGGTTTGTCAGCAGACTTCATCTCCGTGCCCGGATAACCAAGGGCGAAGAAACTTATGCAGTCAGCCGGAAAATATGTTTTGAAGACGACAAGATGGTTTTTGTTCATGATTCCCTGCGTCGCGAAAAAGGCGCGGCCGGAGCAAATTTTGCCCATTTGCTCATGGCGCGTACGCGGGATTTTCTGCAGGCCTACGACCAAACCCGCAAAATTTGCTACAAAAACGAACATTCGGAAATTTTTGTTCAGGCACGTTCGGCGCCGAAAGGAAAAATTCCGGTTTACGGCGGTTATATCTGGGCCAATCAGGGGTTTGATTTTCGCGACAAAAGCGATCTTCCCCGTTTTCGCGACAGGTTCAAAAGTTTTCTTTCCTCTCATGGTGTGGAAATTACCGACAAAGACCTGAAAAGTTTTACCAAGCCCTGCCATTTTGCCGCTTTCGGCTGTGGAATTCAGGTTGCGGACGATAACGGAAACGGCGTCCATCTCGGCAAGGCGTTTATGCTTGAGCAGACATGGTTCGGACGCTGGTCAACCGAAAATCCCCGCGCCGAAGAAAAACGCTATGCCGAAGCCTACAACCGCGAGGGCATACCGCACGCTTCACGGCGCCGTCAGGCTGTCGCCGTCCTGAATGAAAATTATAAAAACATTTTGCGCAAATTTTATAAACAATATGCGCCCAAACGCCGTGTCTTGCCCAGAATCAAAGTCTATCAGCGTTTGGCACAGCGCCAATGGCATCATCTCGTCGGCGGCGGTCGAAACTGAATCAGGCGCCGATGCTCTCGCGCAGCATTTCAATTTCAAGCCACTGGTTTTCCGATTTTTCAAGTTCGGCTTTCAGTTCTTCCAGTTGTTTGGTCAGTGCGTCGAATTTTTCGGGATTTTCGGTATACAGGCTGCTGTTGCTCAACGCGGCCTCCGTGTCGCCGATCTGCTTTTCCAGCTCGCTTATTTTGCCCGGCAGAATTTCCAGCAGGCGTTGCTGGTTATAACTGAGCCTGCCGGTTTTTTTTGTCTCGCTTTTCGGCGTTTCCTTTTTTTTGGGCAGTGCTTCTTTTTTGTTTTCCTTTTTTGCCGGGATTTTGCTTTTCAGTTTTTCCAGCAGGTCGCTGTAACTGCCGGCATGTTCGGAAACCGAACCGTCGCCGGGCATGTAAATAACCGATGTGACCACGCGGTCGATAAAGTCGCGGTCGTGGCTTACCAGCAGAATGGTTCCCTCGTATTCGTCCAGAACCTCCTGCAAAAGGTCAAGCGTATCCATGTCCAAATCGTTGGTCGGTTCGTCCAGTACCAGAAAATTGGAGGGCTGAGCCAGCGCGACGGCCAGCATCAGACGGTTTTTTTCGCCGCCGGAAAGCGCCGAAACAGGACACTGCGCCTGATCGGGACGAAACAGAAAGTCTTTCAGATAAGCCACTACATGACGGTACGAACCGCGGACGAAAATATGGTCGCCTTCGTTGCAAAGCGTTTTCCAAAGTGTTTTTTTCGGGTCCAGGGTCAGCCGGTTTTGGTCAAAATAGGCTTCTTCCAGGTTTTTGCCGATACGGACATGCCCGCTGTCAGGTTCCAGACGCTTGGTCAGCAGCTTGATAAGCGTGGTCTTTCCCGCGCCGTTGGGGCCGACGATACCGATTTTGTTGCCTTTGATGATACGGGTTGAAAAGTCTTTGACGATTTCCCTGTCGCCGAAAGCCTTGCAGACGTGTTTGGCCTCGATGACCATTTTCGAGCGCAGTTCCCCTTCTTCGACCTCCAGTTTGACCGAACCGATTTGCCTGATTTGTTCGCGGCGTTCCTGACGCAGCTGCTGCAGCCGGCGCAGACGCCCCTGATTGCGTTTGCGTCGGGCGGTTACGCCTTTGTGCAGCCATTCGGTTTCTTCCTCGATTTTCTTGTTAAGATACTTTTGTTCGATGATTTCCTGATCGATAACCTGTTCCTGCCATTCTTCAAAATAGCGGAAACCTTTGTTGTTGCGGCGCAAAATGCCGCGGTCGAGCCAGAAGGTTGTCCGGGAGGTGTTGCTCAGAAACATCCGGTCATGGCTGATGAGAATGACCGCGCCGCGAAAATCGGCGATGATTTTTTCAAGTTTTTCAATCGTGGGCATATCCAGATGGTTGGTCGGTTCGTCCAGGAGCAAAATGTCCGGTTCGTTAATCAACGCTTTGGCCAGAGCGGCTTTTTTCCGTTCGCCGCCGGAAGATTGCTCGGGGCTTTGCGCGGCGCGGATGTCAAACTGCTCAATCAGGATGTCTGCGCGGTATTCCTGACCGCGCTCATGTTCGGGCAGGCCGGAAAGCACAACCTCGCGCAGCGTGGCGTAACCGGAAAAGTCCGGATCCTGCGGCATATAGGAAACCTTGACGCCGGGCTGAACAAAAATTTCGCCGGCATCGGGTTCAATGTCGCGGGCAATTACTTTCAGCAGCGTCGACTTGCCGCAGCCGTTGCGGCCGATCAGCGAGATTTTGTCGCCGCGGTTGATATAAAGTTCAACATTGGTAAACAGCTCGTTGGTGCCGAAAGACAAACGGGCGCCTTTGATAGTCAGAATCGGCGGTTCAAACATGGCTTACAGATTGTCCTCGACCAGTTGCGTGCCTTCAATCTGCCACTCGATTCCCTTGGCGGCCCACAGGAAAAAGTCGCTGATTTTTTCCTCCTTAAGGCCGCTGCAGGTGCCGATTTGATAGATGGTCTGAATTTCCTCGTCGGTCAGCTCGTGGTCGGCCAGCGCCAGCAGAATCATCTCGCGCAGGATAAAACGCTTGACTTTGATGTCGCCGATTCCCTTGATGTCTTTGGCCAGTTCGCCGGCCGTTTTAACCTTTTTGGCGCTGCGAAAATCTTTTTTGCTCAGGCCGATTTCGGCCATTTGTGTTTCCATATATTCTTTCTTTGCGTCGTTGTTGCTTTTGCCGACGTTCAGAATAAAGGCCAACGCTTCCATATAGACGTTTTTTTCGTCAACCGACAAGTCTCTGCTAAAAAACAGCATTAAGTTTCCTCATTCAAAATTTCTTTGTTTGAAATACTTATACATTAAAAATAAAGATTTGCAAAAAGAAATAAATCAATTATATAATACCGAAAAGTTAAAAAGACGAAATTCTCTCAGGAGCTTTAAGCACATGCCTTTAAAAATCGAACTTAAACCGCACGAAAGCATCATTATCGGCGAATCTCTCATTACCAATGACGGCGAGCGCACCCGTTTTTATATTGAAGGCAATGTTCCCATCCTGCGCGAGAAGTTTATTCTGCGCGAAAAAGAGGCTAATACGCCCTGCAAACGCGTTTATTTTGTCGTTCAGCAGATGTATCTGGCCAAAGATCCGACCCCGCTGCAGCCGATTTATCTGGAATATGTCCGCGATTTGCAGTCGGCCGCGCCGAGTCTGATTCCTTATATTGCGCCGATTAATGAAAACATCATTAACAACGACTACTATTCGGCTATCAAAAATGCCGACCGTCTGGTTAAGAAAGAAGAGGAATTTTTCGGCAAACTCTGAACCCTGCCGCTTTTCTCCGATTAATGTTTTATTTACGTTTGCCCTCTAAGATGAGTCAATAAAGTATTGAGGTAATACTTTTTTTGTGCTAAAATAAATTCTGTAGTGTCAGTAGGACACCACAGACAATGTGTTCAAAAGTATTTTGGAGAAAGACCATGGCAGATATTTCATTAACAGCA
>ENA-OOZD01000307-OOZD01000307.1-human-gut-metagenome-genome-assembly--contig:-NODE-307-length-26468-cov-2.140688_pt1 | contig 26468 bp, 27 predicted proteins | sample MGYA00241186_ERZ501395 | MGnify/ENA primary metagenome ERZ501395 (study PRJEB25962, sample SAMEA2042730) | human gut metagenome | biome: human gut; feature: human-associated habitat; material: faeces... | reverse complement strand
GAACAGATTGTAAATTTTCTTCTTTTACACCGACACTTTTGGACTTTTTTTCATTAATAGTGTCAAAATTTTTGCTTTCTGTGTTTTCTTTTTCCTTAACCGGATCATAATGATTTATGTACAGTTCTGACCCCCTGACTGTTTCGGCAAGATTATCATCTTTGTCATAAAGCATATATTTACTCTCATCATCCAATGATGTGAGTATGGTTTTGCCTTCGTTGATTTCATCAACATCGTCTTTTTTAATCCAAAGATAACGAATATCCTCCCCGAAAGTACCGGGAACTCTTGTTTTATACTCGAATTCGTTATCATCATAGACAAGTGATGATTTGTCTATTGTAATATCAGGCATTATTTTTCCTCCTTTTTCTGACAGCAAATGTAGCAATAACAGCTGTTATTGCTATTGCAATTATTGCCAGTAGAATAAAATCAAAACTTCTGTTATTAGTTTCTGCTTTTATGGCAGTATCAGGCGAAGCGGTTTCAGATACCCTTTCGGCTGTCACAATAAGTCTGTGACTGTTAACACCGTAGGGATAACAAGTTATAAGGCTTAATAGGTCTTTTTCTTCGTCAACTGACAGTAACGATATGTTGTCGGGCTTAACAATGTTTTTTGCTGTTACAGCATAGGTAAGCGTTTCATCAAGCACGGACACCTTGATTTCATCACCGATTTCAAGCTCGTTGAGATTGTCAAAAAACACTTGCGTTGGATAACCCGTATGTGCAGACAAGACAGAATGATTGCCCACACCTCCAATAGGAAACGCTGTATTTGGCAGATGAGCAACACCTTTTTCCAACACTTTGTCTGTATCACCGTGGTAAATCGGCAGTTTAACATTGATTTTTGGTATATCAATGTAACCTATAAGTCCATCGCCAAAATTAAGAATATCGTCATATCCGTCAATCACGCTGTCTGTATCGTAAGAAAAGCCATTGATAAGTTCTGATAAATTGTTGTTATATTCAGCAGCAGCCGACAAGTACTGTGACCTGTCGGCTGCTGAAATGCTGTCAAGAGATGCGGCATAATTGTTAATTGTGGCTGCGGCGAAAAAACTATTGACAGCATTTGATGCAGAAGGGTACAGCACAAAGCAGAGTGATGCAGTCATAAAAATTATTCCTATTATCAAGGTGCATTTGCTTCTGCATTTTTTCAATGTGCTGTACTCCTTTCTGTTTAATGTGAAATTACTTGTTTGTAGCCTTTACTCTTCTGCGAATGAGCAATGTTGCAATACCGCCGAGTGCAAAAGCTGTGCCGAGAATGTAGAACATAACTGTTCCTACACCGCCTGTCTGCGGAACAACAACCTTTGTATCCTTAACATCAACGCTTGCTGTACCGTCTGTCGGGCAGTTTGTGATGTACGAACCGTCAACAAATGTTGCACCGTATGTAACATCAATAGTTACCGGAATAACCTTACCGTAGATGTTGTAGCCTGTAGGAGCTTTTGTTTCGACAATATAATATTTACCGCTTGCAAGTTTGATTTCTTCTTTACTTGTGTTGTAGTAAGTAACCTTGCCTGTCTTGTCTGAAACACCGCTTGCAATGGCATTTGTAAGAGCAGTTGCATCCTCTTCTGTTTTAAAAAGGCTGAATTCTGCACCTTCGAGAGCCTTGCCGGCTGTATCTGTCTTGTTAGTTGTAACTGCAAAAGAGTAAACATAAACTGTATTACCGTTTACTTCTGATTCAACACCGTTCTTGTTAGAATAAACGAGCTTTGTTTCTGTATTTGGGTTGCCTGTCTTTCCTGTTACAGCGTACTTATTGAGCTTTGCTGAATAAGTTACAGATGTATAAGTAACACCCTCTGCATAAAAGTCATTTTTCTGGAGATAAGTGTTTGTGAGAGCTACATTAAATGTTGTAGCTTTACCATCAACTTCTGAGGTTACATTGAGAGTGTAATCAGATGGAGCAAGGTCTGTTTCGTTTACTTTCTGTCCCTGTGCGTTGAGAAGTGCAACCTTTACGCTGTCTTTATCAAGAGTAAGTCCTGCTGACATTTCATCATATACGGTATATGATTTAAGTTTCATTTCGCTTGAACCGGCAGTCGATGACTTGATTTCAAAATTTACTGTGTCACCAAGGCTTACATCGGTAAAATTAACATTATCCTTTGTGCTGTTAGTGATAGTCTTGCCTGTTACAACATCACCGTCATTTACCTTTGTTGCAAGGTCAATATCATTGATACTGTAAACCCAACCGTTATTGTAGTATGGGAGCGATACAACAGAGTTTGTAACACTTCTTACACCGGCAGGAAAGTTCGTAGCCTTAATGTAGTACAAACCCTGAGCAAGGCTTGAAAAAGTCTTTTTTACAGATGTTGCCGAAGTAGTAAATGTGCCAACGGTTGAAGCAGTTGACGGGATTGAAGAAAGACCGTCAAGAGCTGAGAGAACATTCGATGTCTTTCCGCTTAAAATCTCATCAGATATTGAAGGAATGAGTGAATCATAGCCTGTCTTATACGGATTTTCAGTTGTTTTGAGTTCCGCTACCTTGTACACCGTAAAGGTATAGCCGGGCTTAGAACAATTGAGCGTGAATGAAACCTTCTTTGTTTCATCAAGAGCGTTGTTGTTTGTTGCGGCACTTGCAAACGGAATTGCAGTAAATACCATCATAACGGCAAGTACCATAGCTGTCATAATTCGTGTGATTTTCTTTTTCATTTTTGATTTTCCTTTCGTGATTTTTTATATTTCTTGCTACCGTGTTTATGGTAGTCATAGATGAAAATTATAGCCATTGCTCCGAGTGCCACGGCAACGAAGTAAAACGGAGCAATTCCACCGCCGCCTGTTTGGAATAACACGGATTTGTTATCGGCAACGGTTAAAGACATGTTAAGTGTGTTTTCATTGTCGGCTGAAATTGTAAATTCAACCTTTTTACCGTATGGCATATAGCCTGACGGAGTTACAGACTCAACAAAATAGTAATCTCCTACCGGCAGTTTACGGATTGACAGAGTGCCGTTTGTTGCCATACAGTCAGTTGCAGATTCAGATTCAGAGCGGTACATATAACTACCTGTGCCGTTTTGAATGCATCTGACGGGTGTGTCATCTGACTTGTAGAGCTGCCAACCTGATCCGCCAAGAGCCTTTGTGCCGTCTGTTTTTGTCAGTTTAACAGAGCCTGTTTTCAGCGTGTTTTTGATATTTGCAAAAACTACGGTATCTGAATTAAGCGTAACTGTTACACTTTTAGGTTTGTTATACTTATACGGTAAAGAGTAAGTGCCGTCATCGTTAAGCTCGCCGAGTTCGGTTACTTTATATTTGAGCAATTCGTCATTGCTGTTATAAATCGGTAAGTCTGAAATTTCAGGACTTAAACCTTCAAGGTTTGTGCTTACTTTTTCGTTAAACCCTGTGTCAGCACAGCTTATTTCAAAATACAAACCGTCCACAACATCATCTTCAGATGTTTTTTGTACCTGTAACGAACCCGTTTTGATGGTGTTCACGCAATCATATGTATAGTTGTATTCATCGGTATCATAGATTGTAAATTCGACTGCATCTTTCAGTTCATAACGGCTCGGAAACTTGTATGTTCCGTCTGACTGTTTAATGCCGATTTCTGTAAGCCTGTAAGTAATTTGAAAACCGTTTAGGTCAACTACATACGGCAGAATACCGTCAATTTTGTTACCGTTGGCATCAAAAAACTGCTCATTGTCTGTACTTGCTTTACCATTTTCATCAGTAGTCAAAACGATACTTGTAATCTCGTTTCCGTCTGCATCATAAGCCATAGGAGTAGGAATAAGGTCATCATCGAACTCTCGTTCGTCATCAAAAGATTCGAGCTTAAAGCTCAAGCCCTCGATAACTCCGTCCTCGGAAGTCTTATTGATGTTAATACTTCCTGTTGCAGGAGCGTTGTACACGGAATAATTAAGAGTAGATGTTGTTCCGTATTTGTTGGCAGTCTTAAACTCTGATTCAGCCTTTTCAAGGTAATTGTCAGGGAAATAATAACTGCTTCCGCCGAGAAAACCTTTTTCAACAACCTTATATTTTATAGGAATACAAATTGCTGAGTTTGGAACGGTTAAACAGCTTGTGAGCTTGTAACCGTATCGGTTGTAATAGTTAGCTGTTCCGGTAGAATCTGTAACAATATCACCATAATATTTGCCGTTTTCGTCCTGTACCCCAAACCAAACTCCAGACACTTTACCGTTGTATGAGGTCTTTTTAACAGTTAAATCTGTTTCAGAAACTGTATTCTGAAAATTAAATGTAACCGTTTTGCTCTCGTCAAGCGTTAATGACTTACCGTTAGCGTTGGATTTTGCTTCTGATGATTTGCCATAGTAGTATCTTGAATAAGCATTCTCACAATTGCTGAATACAGCATTTGAAACACCTTCAAAATATGAACCTTTATAATTGATTGCATTTTCTTTCTTTATCGTCCAAGTGTAACCGCCATAGCTGTGAGATCCTAAAGTAGTCTTAAAACCAAGCTCCTTGACTGTATAGGTTATCTTGTTGCCTTTATCGTCATATACCCTCAAACCTTTAACAGTCGCTTCGCCGTTTTTATCGGTTGAAACTGCGTTGTACTCGTTGCCGAGGCTATCTGATATTGCAAACCAAAGATTTGAAACTATACCGTCTGTTGATGACTTCTTGATTTTGAGGTCAGCTTTTATGGCATCTTCATAAATCGTCTGAATAACGGCTGTTTCAACGGTTGAGTTTTCCTCATTTGCAATGACAGGATAAACAGTATCGTCAAGCTCATAGCCTGTCGGTGCGGTTATTTCTTTGATGTAATATGTTTTGCCGACATCTACCGATTTTGCAAAAGTCCCCTTGCCGTCAGCACTTGTTGTGAGCTTGTCATACAAGCTTGCACAAGCTGAATCAGAGTACAAGCCATATACTGCACCGCCGACACCTATACCTGACCGATTAAGTTTGTGTATGCCGATGTATGCCTTTGCCGGCATTTCGTCAATCGGCACATTTATGGGAGTATTGGTGTCTTGAGCAAATTTTGCTCCTTCAACTGTTATAGTCCTGTAAAATGCAACATCACTTAGAGAGTATCCGTCAGGAGCTTTAACCTCTCGGACTACAATTGTTCCAACGGGAATCGTTACAATTGAATTGCTGTAGTATAGATCACTTGAAATATAATCTTTTGAAAGAAATTTTTCAGTGAGCATAGCTCTACCGGTTTCCTGTGTTTCAATATACCAAGTCCTTTTAAGGTTTTTGCTGTTAAGAGCAGGAGCTGTATCACCGGGTTTGACATTGTAATCTTTGTCAATCTCTTGTGCGTAGTATTCAATACTGAAAACCGCACCAGCAAGTCCTTGTCCTGTCGTTTCACCGGTGATTGCATTCTTTTTTTGTAACACAATACCGATAGGATCATTTACAGGCTTATCAGTACAGCTAAAGCTATAAATTTTTGTACCGTCTGCGGCTTTTTTGCCTGAATTCACAAATGTATAAACAGTTTCGTCAAGCTCATAGCCTTTTGGTGCTTTTGTTTCTTTTGCATAGTAAGAAGCTGATGCGTCAACATATTTACTGTAACTGCCGTAACCGCTTGCATTTGTTGTAATACTGCCGATTTTTTTGGTACAAGCTTTGTCTGTGTATATGCCATACTCAGCTCCCGACAAGCTGTAACAACCGTTGCCGGCTGTAAGCTCTTTGTTTGATGATGATTTGTGAAGTTGCAGCTTGACAACATCCGGAAATGTCAACTTAACATATCCGTCTTTAACTGCATAATTAGAACCTCGAGCAAAAGTCTGATATGATGCATAGTCATTACTTGTAATTAAATACAAACTGTTTTTGCTCTTGATTCCATATTCCTTCAAAAAAGAGTTTTTCATTGTCACATTAACTGTCGTACCAAGATTTTTGGAACAAGTGAATGTAATCTTATTTCCGCTTACGCTGACCTTAACATTTGAATTGCTGACGATTACATCGGATGCTTTTGTTACTGAAGCGGTACCGTTCTTATCAGTCAAAGTGATTGAATACTGTCCGTTTGATTGATTATATGACATTTGATACGACTTCGCAGAACTGAGCGATGATGCAGTATATGACGGATTTCTCACGGATTTTTTGCACCAAGAAACCATATTGTTGTATGCCGTTGTGACATTCGCAAGCGTAGTTTCAGCTGAGCTTGTCTCAGTCATTGTATTTGCAGGTGTAAGTAACGGCTTACCGGTAACCGCTTCAAAAGTTGATGCGTTACGCTTGCCTGCAACAATCTCAAAAATCAAGAGCTGCGTTGCATAGTAGTAATGAACCTTCTCTTCCTTTGCAGCTTCAAATCCGCCAAAGCCCCAAGCAAGTATCAGATTAACTGCATTTTGCTGTGCAGTAGTTAGCTGTTTCCAAGCTGCTGATTGAGATGTACTTTTTACAGTAGCAGAACCTGTTAATTCAGATGCTTTATCCGGTTCAATACAGTACGCTCTTTGTGTGTAGTCTAAAAAATTCAAGGTTTTTCCGGATGGAGCAAAAAAGTGCACCTTGAAATTTTCCCAACCTTCATAATGCTGACTGTGCTTTTTTCCGTTTGCGTCTGTATAAGTATATTCAGCTGTTTTCTTGTATATAAAACCTTTGCCGTCTGCTCCACGATTGCCTTTAACCGAGGCAGCACTTACGGAAAACGAACCAACAGACAATGAGCCGATAATTACAGTCAAGCATAAGAAAACCGACAATATTTTTTTAATTAACTTCATTCAAATTTTTCTCTCCTTTCATCTAAATATTGAAAAAGAAAAACTACTGTATTCTTTTATGGGTGATGCACGAATCATATTTACCTCCGTAAATTTATATTATTAACCACCTTAGTGGGGATTGTAGGGATGCATCGGACAAATTAATGCCCGATGCAAAAGAAGAATAACAATGAAAACTTAAAAAGTCTTGCTGTCAAGTGAACAGTGAGAGTCATAAAACAGAAAGTTGTAATCAACTTCCAATGTTTTCGCTAATTCTCTGATATATGCAAAAGTCGGTTCATAATTATCGTTTTCCCATTTGGTATAGGCTGACCGTTCTATATGCACGGCTTCTGCCACTTGTTTCTGTGTCATATGCTTGTTTTTTCGAGCAATAAGCAACTGCTTTCCAAACGACAATTATTTCACCTTCTCAAAAAGTTGTTATCAATTTAAAATGTTAAGGTCATATATGTAGTTAAGGTCAACATTTGTTGATATACCGTTAATTCTACCGTTATCTGAATACTGCCACACATCACAAGTGATTGACGGCTTTATATACCATTCTGCGTTCCAAATGGAAATGCCGTTATTTTTTAAGGTTTTGCGATTGAGCAGATAGTCATAAACGCTTGCTGAGGAATACACACCCGATTTAAAGCCGTTGCTTTTGAGTTTGTTACAGAAATTGACTGCCATTTTTGTATAATTGCTGTTGCTTGTACTCATTGCAGGCTGATATTCCATATCGTAGTAAACAGGAAGTTCAAACTTTTTACCCTTGATACAACTAAGGCAAGCATCTGCTTCTGCTGTTGCCGTTGACGGTGACATTGCATAGCTGAACCAATATGCTCCGACTTTAAGACCGGCGGATTTTGCGTTTTTGTAGTTTGTTTCAAACATATTGTCTTTTTGGCTTTTTTCTTTACCGTAGCCTGCACGGATAATCACATAGTCATAACCGGCTGATTTTACCTTGTTAAAATCTATTGAGCCTTGCCAAGTTGATACATCAATACACTTTGCGACACTTCCCGAAACAGTCAGCTTGCACGATGCGGTTTTTCCGTTGTAGGTTTTGTATGTGATTGTTGCTGTTCCTTGAGATTTAGCGGAGATTTTTCCGGTTGAATTAACCGTTGCGACATATGTATTACTGCTTGTCCAAGTACTGCGATAACTGTATGCGTTATTGTTGAGCGTAGCTTTAAGCGTTTTACTCTGTCCGACTTTAAGGGTTGCAGATTTATCAGAAACAGTAACCCTTGAAGGTGCAGATTTGACTGTAACTTTGCAAGTAGCTTCTTTGCCACTGCTGAGTTTACATCTTATCGTTGTGGTGCCTGCTGTTTTCGCCGTCATCAAACCGCCTGATTTTTGTACAGTTGCAATTGCAGTATTGTCTGAATAATAGGACCTGAAATAAGCCGCTGTACCATTTGGTATAGAACTTGAAAAGTCATACTGTTCGCCAACACCAAGCGTAATACTTGTCTTATCAAGCTTTATGCTGTCAGCAAGCTTTTTTACTGTAACCTTACATTTGGCTTTTAATCCGTTATATGTATTTGCGGTAATTGTAGCAGTACCTGTACCGACAGCAGTTATTTTTCCGTTATTGTCAACAGTTGCAACCTTACGGTCACTTGTTGTAAAAGCAACCTGCGAAATATCGCCGTTTTCAACAGTCGTGACGAGAGTATATTTTTCGCCTATACCAAATGTGATGTCGTTTATATTAAGCTTCACACTTTTAGGTACGCTTGTAGGTTTTGGCTCTGTAGTAGGCTGTTCAGTCGTGGGTTCTATGGTAGTTGTAGCTTGTGTCGGTTTTGTTGCTGTCATTGTTGTTGATTCAACAGTTGAAGAAGTCGGATTTTCTGACGGAATATCAGGAGCTAATCCTACGACTATCTTTTGAATATTAGTTGCATCAGTAATTGTCAGTTCACCGTTTTTATCAATATCATAAAGGACTTTTTGTGTATCAGTTAAATCACCAAGTCTGACAAGATATTTCTGTAACTGTGTTGAATCGGTAACACTATATTCATATTTACTTGCCGTAGCGGCAGATACAGACATTGTTGAGCCAATTACCGAACAAATGAGTAAGCTGCCTGCAATAGTTGATGATAATATTTTCCTAAATTTACTCGTCATGGCTTCCTCCGTAATCTTAATTTAAAACTTTACGAATCTTACACATAACGGTCGTATTTTGATTTGATTTGCCGGTAACGATAACATATAGTTTTGTTCCGTTGTGAATTTTCACATAATCATCTTTTACATAATAAGGAACTTTACCTAGTGCTCCATTCGGCATTTTCAAATAGTATTCACCGGTAATCGGCTTAACCTCAATAACTTCCGCCAGTAGTCTATCACCGTGTTTGTATTGAGCTGCAAGATTGGCTTTGATACTTTTATCTTTTACATCAATTGCAACTACAGACACTCCCTTTTGAGGATCAAATTTTGTAATTTCAACATCTATAGTCATTCCAACTGTATATTCCAATTTTGTGTTGATGCGTAATGATGATATATTCTTAGGACGCATTACGCATGTGTAGCCGGATACCTCAACGAGTATACTCTTTGCCATAACATTCAAGATTCGAGCTCTAAACTTACTTCCGACACGGAGAGACGGCACAGGAAATTTTTCCGACTTAACAAATCTTGCCCGTCTATACTGCATGGCTGTTGCTCTGTCTCCGACAACAACATTAAGGTCTCTGATAGCTTCATCTACAACATAATCCACAGTAGCACCCAACATAGATGTTATGTAAGAGTAATATTCTCTGTTCAGCACCTTTTCAATCGTTTTTACGCTTCTGACTTTTTGGCATTTTTTTCTAACTCTTTGATTGATAAGCTCTTTTACATTATTGTCAAAACCCATTTTTGTTGTCGGTATAAATACCTGAAGCGGATGATTTTGAACTTGCGTAGTTACCTCTACTGCCATGCCTTTACTCGTCATTCTCACGCCTGTCACAATACCGGTCAATACTGTTCGCATTTGTTTAGCTGACATCAACATTTTATATACCGTCAACGGCATTACAGGCATACCGTCGTTTGAATTTACAGCATGGTCATCATCTTCTGTACTATTCAGTATTGAATCGACAAGTTTCTGGAAATCATCGTCGTTTGATTCTGAAAAGCCATCTTCAATACCATCTTCATTATCAGAAGTAGTATCGTCAATAAGGTTTTTTACTTCTTTGTGTATCATGGGATCGGAAAGATTATCAATAGCTTTATCTGTTGCGTCGTCGAGATTTTCAGATTCATCTATCAAGCCTTCCAAATCATAGCTTTCCTCTTTGTCAGCATCTGTGTTGTCAGAGCTTTCAGCTTCATCTGTCAAAGCTTCAGCATCGTTGTTTTTCTCTTTGATAACTGTCGTGTCGCTTTCATCAAGATTTTCAATGTCATCTGTCAAACCTTCAACAATATCATTTTCCAATTCAGCATCTGTTGTACTGTCTAAGTTTGAGATGCCACCTGTTAAAGTTTCTGTCCCATCAAAACTTTCAAGTTCATCCGTTATAGTTTCGGAACTATAACTTCCTGATTCAGCATTTGCTGTATCACCGTTATCAAAATTTTCGATACCATCAATCAAAGCTTCACCCGTATCGTTTCCTGCCTCGATATCTGCTGTACTTTCAAAGCTTTCAGATTCACTTGTTAAAGCTTGTGACTGCTTTAATTCTTCTTCAAAAAAATTATTTTTCTCGTTATTGAACATTTTTCGTCATCCTTTCTAAAATTAAATTGATCTAATCTGTCCAACTTAATAATTATTATATCATTCACATATCGCTATTTTTATTGATTTTGTTGCTCAAAACATATAAAAAGAGAAGGCACCATTATAGTACCTTCTCTTTTTTAAAACACGAAAGGAATGCTTTGATTTCCTCTGTAATTTCTGATGATAATGTTTTTTTCTGAAGTTTGCGTTCCGACAAGAAGTCAAAGAGAACAAAAATGTCATATTTTCCGAGCTTAACAATCTCATACAATTTATCTTCAATCGAATCTAATGTATCTTTGGTGCACTCTGTATTGCTCGCCTGAGTCATTAACTCTGATAACGAATTTATTACATTTGTCAGATCACATCTATTCTCTTTCGGAACATTTTTCATTATGTGGATGGCATCTTTTTTTGCTATATCAACAATTTCTTGATATTCACAATTATATAACTTTCTTAAAGGCACCCTAAAATATCTGCACATTCTATTTTTGTATAGGCTGTCAATTACGGCGTCATTATCCTTAGTGATTTTTTCCCATCTAATTATTTGTATTCTTGATACTCCGATTATTTCAGATAATTTATCCTGTGATATATTTGCATTATTTCTCAGTTCTTTTATTCGGTATTTACTCAACATTGTATATTCCTCTCTTGATTTCTTGTCCTCTATATTATCATACATATCATTCATTTTATGTCAAGTATATTGTATATTTTTTTAACTTTTCGTTTTATCTACCCAATTGTCGTGTCGTTTTTTTTTTTTTTTTTTTTTTTTGTATTGACTTTGTATTGCATTGATGATATACTGTAATTAAAGAAAAGTCTTGTTAATGTAATTAAAAAGCGAGGTAATATTATGCTGTTTGATATAATAATTCTAATTGGTATTATTGCTGTAATTGTCGGTCGTCACAATAGCAAAGGCACAACACATGAGCTACCAAATTATACAATCGTCTATGTCATAGGAATACCGTTTTTAGCAATAGCTGTATTTAGTTCTTTTTTAACTCAGTACACACCGGACTTTATTAAGAATGTTTTTTGCATGTGGGGGTGGGTACAATGTTAAGTTTTGGCATAAATTTGAGAACATTGCGTGTACAAAAAAATTTGAGTCAACAGGATATTGCTGATAGACTTTCAATTAACCGAACAACATACACCAAGTGGGAACTGGGAGTTTCAGAACCGTCACTTACAATGCTTCTAAAGCTCGCAGAGATATATGATGTTGACTGTAATCGGCTTTTAGAAAAAACAGAGTGCGAATCAAGCACTCTGTAAGTAGGAGGTGTTTTATAATGGATAAACACGATATACTCATCGTTTCAAAATCTGACGACAACAGTATCTATGTAACCACGAAAGGTGATATTTTTGAAATCGCAGCGGCAATTAAAGCAATTACAGGCGGTATAGTACACCATACAATGGAAAACCGAGGAAAAAGTGACGCAATAGCCACAGCATCATTATTTGCGGAAGCTGCAATGAAAGGTGCTTGCAAAGGTTTACTTGACAGAGATGTTTCAACTAAAGAGCTTAATAAGTTCTTTTCTTCATATAGCAATGACAATTAGGAGGCTGTAATGAAAGGACAGAAATGGTACTACCTACTGATAAAAGACAATACAGAAGATGCGGTTGCGTGCATTGAGTCAAACCTTCCAATAAAAGCAGATAAGCTATGTACCAAAGTTATTCATTTAAACGGTTATCACGCAATATCAATTTCAAAAGAAGAATACTTTACTTGGAAGGAAGAAAATCAAGATGTTGAGTGCTAAGCATACGAAAGAGGTGTAAAGAAAATGAACAACATTTTAATTAGTATCAAACCACAATGGTGCAACTTAATTTTAAATGGTCGGAAAACGCTTGAAATTCGCAAATCAAAGCCTAACTTAACAACACCTTTTCGTTGTTATATTTACTGTTCCGAAAAGAACGCCCAAAATCCTCATCATATACTCGAAATACACAATTCGGACGGAAAAATTATTAAAGCCAACGGAAAAGTCATCGGAGAATTTATTTGTGATTACATAAAAGAATACAGAACAGAATTATACGAATCTGACGGCGAGTACTATGAAAACATCCGAGAAGTTTGGCAAAGTGAAGATGATTCTTCTGAAGAGGAGTACCGAATAATTGTCTCAAATGACAATGGTAATCTTAATCATAACGAGATATTACAAAAATCTTGTTTAAGCCTTGATGAACTGAAAAAATATGTAGGTTTAGGAGATTCACACTTTTTTTCTTGGCATATATCAGATTTTAAATTGTATGACAAACCTATTTCAATAGAAAAAGCACCGCAAACTTGGTGCTATTGTGCAAAAATAAAAGGAGAACAAAATGAAAGCGATAAAAAAAGAAGTCAATAACCCTTGTGAGGTTATTGACATTGATTGTAGATATGTATGTGATGTCATTAAAGCTGTGCCGGAGCTTGGGTACATTGAAAGGGTACCTATGGAAAACAACATTCTTTTGCTTGCGGATGAAGAAGGACACATCAAAGGTTTACCACATAACTTCTTTCTCTCTTTTCCAAACAGTAAACATTTCCCTGTGCAGGATATAATTGGCACAGTTGTGTTTATTAAAACAAAGCCTCTTCCCCCACTTGATGAAGAAATTTATGACTACGAGGTTGACGGCTTATCTAATGAGGATGTTGAGCTTATAAAGAAAATATTTACAGAGGATAATCAAGCGAAGCTGTCAAAAAAGTTCGACGAGATATACAAAGACCGTGATTATTGGAGTCCTATTGTAACAACTTGGTGAATAGAGAGGAGTAATAATATGATGCCGCAAAGTGATTTCGGAATATGTGACCGAATAAATCATCTGATGAATGAAAAGTGTCTTACCGCTGCCGAATTCGCAAAAAAGACAACAATTCCCTACAAGACTGTAAACCAATATTGTAATTACATCAATTCACCCTCAACAGCAAACCTCAAAAAGATTGCTATACATATGAATGTGTCAGCTGACTGGTTGCTTGGAATTAAGGAGTCGTAAAATGATTGTTCCAAAAAGAAAATGCCTGATAAAAAAATTGCTATCAGTCCAAACACTTATAAAAAGTATTTTACAGACAAAAGCAATGATGAAATTCAACAAATAGTTGAACAAGCTCTTGAAATGTTTTACAGCGATAGAAAGGAGCATACATAATGAGTAATGTTTGGGATAAATATAAATCAACGGTCAGAACACATATCAGTGTTCCGGAAAGTAGGACTTTAATTACTGAAAATCAATGGAAAGCAAAGCACTTTATAAAGATTGACGAACAGAGTGGTAAGTATTTATGGGTTAATGCTAATTGTCCGTCTAAAAAGCTGTACTTGTGGGACGAGGAAGTTCGCCATATGACTGAGCAGGAGCTTGCAAAATACCGAGCAGACGAAAAAAGTAAGCGTATAGCTCAGAGAAAAGCTCTTCTAAAGCGAAAAGAGGCGAAAAAGCAAGAAGAATTACAGTTGTTCAAAAAAGAGTTCAAAAAAGAAATTACTCAGAATATTATACAAAAGACTTTCAGCGTTCCGTATAAATCCGAAATTATCTATGACGAAATAGTCATAGATACCGAAACAACAGGTCTTAATCCTTATGACGATGAGCTGTTACAGGTGTCAATCATTGATGGTCAGGGCAACACTCTTTTCAACAGCTATATTAAGCCGCTTTATACAGATAATTGGAATAAAGCTATGGCGGTTAATAACATAACCCCCGAAACGGTTGCCACTGCACAGAATATTCTTGAAGTGAAGCAGAAAATCAGTCGTATTATCAATTCTGCTCATACTATCATAGGGTTCAATGTATATTTTGATTTAGGATTTCTTTCCAATATAGGGATTAAAAATGAAAACGCTGCTATAGTAGATGTTATGGAGGATTTTGCTTATATATACGGAGAATGGAGCGAGCAATATGGCTGTCACGAATGGCAAAGACTCACTAAATGTGCAGAATATTACGGATATGATTGGGGAACAGACATTGCTCACGATAGTTTAGCTGACTGCAGAGCTACTTTGTATTGCTACAAAAAAATGAAAGAACAAAAGGAACTGGAATCTTAATGTTATTTTACTCAGAAATTTTTGTTACGATTAATGTGTGGGCAATAATGTTTACCGATTATGCGGAATATGATACCGGTACAAGATACATAGTAGCCGAAAATAAAGAAATAGGATTCTGCTATATTTGCAGAATCCTTGATAAATCAGAAATAAAGGAGTCGTAAAATGAGTGTTCCAAAAAGAAAACAACTTTCTAAAGCGACTCGTCTTGAAGTCTTAAACAAGTATGATAATCATTGTGCATACTGTGGATGTGAATTAACTTACGAACAGCTAAATGTTGATCATAAGATTCCGCTATACTATGCAGAATTTGGCTACGACATAAACTATCTTGAATCAATGGACAATTATATGCCTTCCTGCCGCAGTTGCAACAAATATAAGACAACATATACCATCGAAACCTTTAGGAAAATGATTGAAAAACAGCCTGATATACTCAACAGGGATAGTTCTACATACCGACTTGCCACAAAATTTGGCGTTGTTACCCCTACTCCCCACAAAGTAAAATTCTACTTTGAAAAAGTTGAAGAAAATTTGAAGTAATCTTTTGATACCATACCCATAGTGTATGGCAAGTGTCCTTTACAAACTCAATTAAAATATTTAATAACATAAAAGGAGTGATAAAAATGCTATTATCAATAGTGTTTATAATAAGCATCGTGTTTGCAATCGTATTTATTATAATGAAAGCGTGTGATTCTTCCGATATTTTAAAAATTATCATTGCTATATTTTCAATAGCGAGTGTCATAACATTTTTTATTATAGCAAGTAAATCTGTGTCATACACCGGTAATATCAAAATGTCTGAAAAAATCGAAAGTACTCAAAAAATTGTTAATCTTAAAGACAATCGTGATACTAAAGGTCATTTTTTTATTGGAACAGGTTATGTGGGCACAGAAACATACTACTATTATTACTACCAAACTAAATCCGGCAGCTATAAAGCTAACAAAATTGAAACTGATAAATGTGAAATAATATACACCAACGATACTCCCCACATTGATACTATCGTCCAAGTACCGGATGAAGAGCAAAGTAAAAACTGGCTTACTTTATCATGGATGCTATCTATACGAACTTCTTTTAGTAGTGACAAGTATAAAATTTATGTTCCTGAAGGAACTATCACGGATGATTTTTCGATTGATATGGAATAAGGAGTGATAGCCATGCTATTGATAATCGTGTTTTTTGTCATTATCGCTTTTTTACTCGTAGCTTATATTGTACTCAATGTTGAACTCGATATTGATGAACTTATTTGTAAGATTATATTTGCTGGAATTTTCTTAATGAGTATTGGAGCGTTTATGGTGGTAACTTATATATCTGTATCTTATACCAGTAATATTAAAATGCATGAAGAAATTGAAAGTAGTCAAACGATTGTTAATCTCAAAGATAATCGTGATACTAAAGGTCATTTTTTTATTGGAACAGGTTATGTGGGTACAGAAGCATACTACTATTATTACTACCAAACTAAATCCGGCAGTTTTAAAGCTGACAAAATCAGAACTGATAAGTGTGAAGTATTCTACACAAAGGATACTCCCCACATTGATACTATAATTCAAATTCCGGATGAAGAGCAAACTAAAAATTGGCTGACTTTATCATGGTTGTTATCCCTACAAACCTCTTCAAATGAAAGGTATAAAATTTATGTTCCTGAAGGATCTATAACGGATGATTTTTCGATTGATATGGAATAGTAAAGGAAAAATTAAATTATGTTATTTTTTATTATCTTTATTATCAGCATAATCTTGCTGATTTTATCTCTCATCGTCTCTGGCTTCATTCAGAGAAAGTATGATAAATTATGTTGGTGTGACGATGAGAATAACAATAAATATAAAAATAAAAAAATAAAGATATCAAAAGCTCTTGAGTGCACAGACAATATATTTTATACAGGAATTATAATAACTGGTTTGGTATTTATCTGTTTTATGGGATGTGTAATATACTCATCAATGATTAGTGGTGGCAAGATGGAGCTTGAAAGTTCTGACAAAATAACCCCTATATCAAGTACAGCATATTATTTAGAAGATGATAAGTATTACTATTTCAATACCTCTGACAAAACAGTGAAAGTTCCAAAGAGCAGTGCTAAGACGAATATAAAATATGTTGAGTCAGAAGATGCAAGAATTGAAAAATATTCGACTATAATTGACGATAGCAGTGTTAATCCTATTTTTTATATTTCGTGGGTTAATTCTGATGTATTTGATGAAAAAGCAATTTACAACATCTATATACCAAATAATGCAAAAGCAAATGATGTGGAGGAGTAAAAATGGCGAAAATTGGAATTACAGTATCAGCTGACAAAAAATCAATTTCTAAGGTTAATCATACGGTTAATGATGCTTTAAAAAATGAATACAATGAGTATCTTCGTAAAATTAAGACTATAAGCCTGCTAAAACTAATTACAAGCCTTCTTGGAATAATTATACTTTTAAGTGCCATATGTTTTTTCACTGACATTTTTCTTGATTTTATTCCCAAATCGCTTCCGACATATATTACGATTATTATTACCGTTTTTGCGTTGAGCGGGATACTTGCTGTATTGCTTGATGTGGTTAGGCAAAAATCTACCGACATTGACCAACTATTGTACCTCACAAAAGGCAAAAATATTACATATGAAGATTTTGCTGTATATAGGATTTCTCCTTTTGCAGACAAATTTAAATTATATTTTTTGTACTATTTAGCTTACACGAAACCACACATATTATCAGTTGATGTATATGTTTTGCAAGACAGCAAAAACGCTGTTTTAAACATTGTATATGTTGACGGCAGTACAATAACGAGTTTTACAATGAACCTCATAGACATACTAACTGATTGCAATTACATCAACGAACCCGAACTTCACTATGATTCCGACTTTAAACTGTTTCTTCCTCACAACCAACTCAGGGAATATTACAGAGTAAATACAGAAGACTTTAAAGCACTTGTTGACAGTTTCAAACTCAGTTAATAGGAGGAAAGTTCAATATGAACATTACTGATTTTCTATTGCCTATCGCTGTCGCTTCTTCTTTTAGTTCAAACAGCGGCAATAGTGATAATAACGATAAGAGTGACATTTCAAAGAATAATGATGAATGTTTTGTTGTAGATAAAACAGATATGGAAGAAAATCTGAATTATATGATTAGCGATCGTGATTTTTCTAAGATTAACGAAAACGCTATCAACGAGCTGAGAGTAAATTATTCACTCAATCAAGATACATATATCAAATACCGCAGAAAGCGAATCGAGGCTTGCATATATGCTGTATGCTTAGCTTTACTTATCATAGCATTAGCTGTTGAATGGTTTTGTATAAGCGACAATAGCGTTAAAGCAATTGCAACTATTAGCTTGACAGTAATATCTATTGTATTTAGAGTTTTAATGGTGGTTTCCGATAAAAGGATATCCCAATTTTTTGAAGAGGAAGACGAAAACGGAAACTTTAATGGTAACTGTTTGTATGGATTAACTTCCGAACAAATGGACCATATTTTCAAGTATAGGTGCAAAACATTTGATGAACTGCTTACTTTTGAATTTTATTCCTCTTTGGCATATGAATCGGGTTATGTAAAAAACACGCATATCAAGGCTGATAAAATCATATCTATTGAGTTGTCAGGAAAAAAGACTTCACAAATCAGATTGGCTTACGATGAAATAACATTTTACTTTCTATCTGATAAAAAAGATATTCAGAAAGAAACTTTTCCTTTGCAAGCAATTACCGTTGACGACAAACAGCCTATGCAGTTATATTATGCCGTAAGAGAATTTTGGCTTAAAGTTTCCCTACGCTTCATACACAATGGCGAAATTTCAAAATTAAACATAAATCTCTCATCTTTAAAATGCTAAAACTAATTCAGGCAACAAGAGGCATACCGCTCGGTATGCCTCTTGTTTTGATGACTTTGTGCTTTTTACAAAACTTCACGGATTATACGAGTTAATTTTTTACATAACAAAATATCCTATGATAGGTTTTATTCTATCATAGGATGTCTTTTTATTGTTCACTTTTTACACTGAGCAATTGATATAAGGTCAATAATTTCGCCAATCATACTCATCCGTCAAAACATTAAGTTCGATATTATTTATGACAATAACATCTTGAGATTTCCAATACCAAGAAACATCTTCTTGATGATAATTCCAGTATATATTTCGACTTTTATTCGTTTTTAAATCAACTACTTCACACCTTACTGAAAAGTCTGTCGTTGCATTCCCCGAACAAAGGTAAGCGTTTACTACATATTCATTATTAGGAGATACTGTAGTATCAATTAACTCGCCATGGGGCAAGTATTTCAAACTACACGCTGTAAAAAAAATACTAATTAAAATCATAACCACAAAAAAGCAATTAAGCGTAAAAAACTTCTTTACCATTGAAACACCTTCCGATTATAAAGTAATCTCCAATACTTCCTGCCCAACAATATGTAACGAGTATCTCTGGGATCGTCAAAAAAACTATACCAATAACTCCAAGATGATGTTCCACTGAATATTTGATAAATACCTGCTCCCGTGCATAATGTTACTGCTTTGAAAACAACTGAGCCAACAAACCCAAAATGTATATTACCAACATCTTGTGAATCTATTATACGTCCATGAAATTTAAAATGGTTTTTCTTTGATAATTTCCAAGATTTTTGATTCTTAAGGTCCCATTTTCCGCCTGTTTTTACTAATTTGTAAAATTTATAAAGCAAACCCACTCTTCCTGCTATTCCAAACCACTTGCATTTTCGTGCTAAGTTGTACAAGTATTTTGCGTTTTTTAGCATTACTTTTGTTAATCGGTTTGTTATATCAATTACCCTAAAGCCTGTCTGATCTGACTTATTAATAGGGTTATTCTCACAATAAGCAAACATATTAGTGCTTAATGTAGTGTCTGTACCAGTATCGCAATATATATCCGCATTCAAAAATCTGCCTGTGAATGGATTGTAGTAGCGACTTTGGAGATAATAGAGTGAAGTTTCGGTATCATAAACATAGCCACGATAACGAATTGGGTTCAGTTCACGGACTGTCGGATCGCCTTTGGTATCTTTTATGTTACCCCAAGCGTCATAAACATAGCTTGCAACTTCTGTACCTGCGAGGTCAATAATTCTGATTACATCACCCTGCAGATTCTTCACATAAAAGTACATTGTACCGTTATATGAGAATGATGTTGCACTTCCGTCACTGTCATAGTAGAACAACAGAGTATCATTGCCCTTTACAAGTGAAATCAGATTTTTGTTGCTGTCATAGTAATAGTTGGTCTTAACTCCGTCAACAGACTTCTGCGTTCTCATACCGTTTGAGTCATAGCTCATTTGAACGGATTTGTCGGAAGTGTTGATTTTTTTGAGAATTCTTCCGTTCTCCCATTCAAAGCTCATTCCGTCACGGTATGAAAGCGGGTTGCCGTTTGCATCGTAGGTAATATTGTCACCATTGATTTTTGTCAGTTTGTCTTTCCAACTGGTATCGGTGTACTCATATGTATTACCATGCTGTGTTCCTGTCGGATAACCGTAGTTTGGATCAAGAACCTGTTCATATTTATTTTGCAGGTTTCCTGCTCCGTCATAAGAATAGTTAATGTAGAACTTATTTACATAATCATATTCTTCTTTAAGCTCGTTAAGACTGTCATAAGTGTACTTGTTTATGAGTTTGCCGTTTTGCTTAATCTCGGTAATATTACCGTTGTTATCATAAGAATAATCGTAGGATAAAACGCTGTCACCGCCATATGACTGGCTGAACTTGCTAATAAGATTAGTTGTTGAATTTTCAGCCTTACTGTCTGCATAATCATAATCGGTACTAAATACAAGGACACCGTCATTGCGTACAGTTCTAACCTGCGTTGTTCTGCCGAAATCATTATATCTGATTTGTTACACTGGCATTTCACTTTCATTATAACCACGCATAAACACAAATGCAATACAATCTATGATTTTGTTACTATTTTCGGGACTTATTGACAAACTATAATATCAAAAACAAGTAAGGAATAACCCTAGTAACGGATTACTTCCTTACTTGTTTGATAGAAAGATATAGTTTACAAACTATTCAGTAACAATTAGATATTCATTATATTCCGTACAGCAAAATGCATCATCATTTTTTTCAGATAATCGTATAGAAGATAAGCCTAACAAATCTTTGTCATTTGTACTCGTAAAGACTTTATTAAATCCTATGTAATATATATTATTGTCATTTGTTTGTATTTTGTAGCCCACATCAATTGATTCAATGATATCACCATAATAGGAACTTCCAGTACCCGCTGGACCAGCAGAAAGTTCATATTTTTTTATGCCGCAACGTAATTTTGCAAGAAATACTTTTAGCTTATTTTCATATTTATCTATTGAACTCAAAGCTTTTTTAGAAAACATTTGAGATAAAGAATTAATATCTTCATCATTCACATATTTGATGATATCGTTCATAGTATCATCAGCAATGCTTTGATCATTGCTATACAATCTGTTATGCATTCCATTACAAGATGTTAAAGAAAAAAGCATAGCAGACAAACACAATACTACTTTTAATAATTTCTTCACTTATATCTCTCCCCATTAAAACTCCAACACTCCTGTGTACCACTGAGGAACAAATTTCCAGTGTGGGTTTCTATGATGTTTATTGTAAAAAGCCATAAACATGGTAGGATTATCAAATCTGACTCTAACCGTAACCTTTAACATTTTTATATTTGGACTTTGATAATAAGGGTTAAATCCTGTAATCCACCAATATTTTTCTTTAGGTGTAAATGATATTATCATTCTATGATTATATTCTACAAATAAAGCCATATTCAATGTCAAATTTGTATCAACAAGCCAATGGGGTTCTCCCCCGTAGTAAATTCCCATTTCTGCTCCAGCACCTAAGTTTAGATAATCTCCTTTCCACGCCCATAAAATATAATCTTGCCCGTCATATCTAAATGGAAATTTTTGTTTTTCCATTTGAGTACCTAAATTAAACATAAAATCGTAAAAATCATTATACCCAGCATATTGTTGCAAACAATCTTGTCGTGCGTGATAAATACCTTTTTCGTCACGCACAAAACCCGCTATATAAAACAACTCTGGAAATTCGCCCTTTTGTGTAATTTCAACAAACCATTTATAAAGCTCAGTATCTTTTGCTTCACCACATATAATCTGTGCCCATATAGGCTGAAAACCATCTCTATCCAAATAATTAACAGAGTCGTTATAGCAATATATATAAGCATTAAGCCCTAATATATTTGAATTTAAGTTTGTATCTGCATTTAAGAATCTGCCTGTGAGCGGGTCATAGTAGCGGGACTGGAGATAGTACAAGCCTGTTTCTTCATCATAAACATAACTGCGATAACGGAACGGGTTCAGTTTGCCGATTGTGAGTGTGCCGTTGTCTTCGGTGAGCATATTACCCCACGCATCATAGGCATACTCTGCAACTGCTTTGCCGTCCTTATCAACAATTTCGGTAATATCGCCCTGCAGGTCTTTGATGTAGAAATACATTGTTCCGTTGCAGGAAACCGACATCACTTCACCCGAATTATCGTAGTAGAAGAACAGCGTATCACTGCCCTGTGTGAGTGCGAAAAGGTTATTACTGCTGTCGTAGTAATAATTAGTTTTCACTCCGTCAATAGACTTTTGTGTTCTCATACCATTCGAATCATAACTCATTTGAATGGCTTTATCGGAAGTGTTTATATTCTTGAGAATTCTTCCGTTCTCCCATTCAAAAGCCATATTATCACGGTATGTCAGTGGATTGCCTATTGCATCATATGTGATTACCTGACCGTTGTATGCAGTCAGCTTGTCCGTCCAGTTTGTATCGCCATAGGTATAGCTGTTATTTGTTGTGCTTATGGGAACGCCGTTTGAATTAGTGTTACGGACAACCTCTGAAATGATATTTCCTGCATTATCATAGGTGTAGTTGTAAATCTTTCTGCTTTCAAAATCACTTACATAAATAAGTTGATTCATTGCATCATATTCATAGTTATATAGTGTTTTAAGTTTATCTCCATCTTTCCTGTAAATATCAGTAATATTGCCGAGAGTATCATACGAATATTCATAGGTTACACCGCCTATTGTTTCTGCTTCGAGCAGATTTGTGGTGTAGTTGCCGTCCTCGCGAGCACTGTCATAATATGTGTATGAAGTATCAATAGGTGAATTTGTATCAACAGATACTTTTGTCAAGCGGTTTAAGCCGTCATATGTATAATTGGCAATATATCCTGCTGTCATTTTGTACTTAGTCAGCAAATTGTCTTTGCCGTAAGTATAATTATTGGTTATTGTTGCATTTGGTGTTTTATTAATCAGCTTCGTAATGTTGTTATTCAAATCATAACCGTACTCAGTTGAATACAAAAACTTCTTATTACTCTCAGCAGTGGTACTGTTGGCTGTTGTGCGCACAAGTCTGCCTGTGGTGTCAAATACGGAATTGTACTGTATATCATTTATACTGTCAACTGATCTTGTAATGTTGCCGTTGCGATCAGTATAAAAATTAAATGCAGTATTTCCGTTGTATTTTATTGACTTTGTGTTTCCAAAGACATCATAACCGTATGAAATTTTCTGCCCCGTACCATATGTCAGTGTATTGAGTGCACCGTTATTTGAATTGTAGGTGTACTTTGCCAAAGACTGTGAGCCAACCCTTGAATCTGTTTCGTTACCGTATTGGTCATATTCAATATTGTAGCTTGTTCCATTATGGTCGATTGATTTCAGATATTTTGAATCTGATGAATAGTTATAGCCTATTGAATATGTTTTGTCTTCATCTTCATCAGTCTTTGAGATGCCTGTCAGCTGGTCGGTTTTACTGTTATATGTGTATGATGTTTTACCACTGTCATCAGTTACACTTGTGAGCGTGCCTGTTTTGCCGTTATAGCTGTATGATGCGGTATTTCCGTCAGTATCCTTTGTGGTCGCGAGCAGTCCGTTATCATCATAAGTTACTTCGGTTTTGAGGTTTTTTACAAGGCGTTAGAGATTTTGTTCAGCTATCGTAGTAATAACCACGATAGCTGAACAGGCAGAATGTAGAAAAGTCAAAATAATATAGACCCACAAAAAATAATGTAATTATTATAATGTTTTTATCATTTTTTCAATAGAGTTTTTTACAAGCTTTTTATCAAGATTTGTTTGAATTAATAAGGAAAGATTTTTAGCAATAAAAATATCATTAGCGTATTTTTTTAAATCTTTTAACGTGATCTTTTCATATTTTTCTTTTCTTTTTATTGGCTCAGATATTACTGATGGATATAATACAAAATCACATAAAACATAATTGCTATTAAGCTCGTTAGAGTTGTCTAAATCAAATAATTGATTTTTTGTAAAAAAGTTGATGGATGTCAAATAATCATTTGTTGAAATTTCTTTTCTAAAATCTACAAGCGATTTAAAGAAATGGTGCAGACTTTCAATAAAGTCAGAATTATTTACACTGAAAGAAATTGACAGTCGGCGAAATCCACAATAGCATGTTAAATTAGTATAGATATCATCTGTAAAATTATAATTTTCTCTTAAAATCATTGACAGCAGACTTCCGCAACCTTCACCAAGTATACTTGAAAGAAGTCTTACAGTTTCATAGTTATAATCTTTATTAATATCAAAAAAGATTGTTATATCACTAATATCTGTATCATTAGAGATTAGTGAATACCTGTTACTGATATTTCTTTTTTCAAAATGCAGTGGATAACAGATAATTGTTTCGGCGAGTTTTCCAGAAGAATTAATTTGGGAAAGAATATTTTGAACTGTCAAAAAATCCTCGTCCGAATAATTACCAGTGATAGCTACACAAGAATTGTTGCTGCAAAAATATTTATCTTTCCAAGAGTTAATATCTTTTAAAGATATTGATTGTACAGATTCAATCGTACCCATAATAGTTTTTTCGTATTTGGTATCTTTAAAGTAGTAACTATCAATCCAATTATCAAATGTTTGATAATCATTTTCAATTTGCTTGTAAACAACTTCTTTTTCAATTTTAACTATATCATCAGTCCAGTCAAATTTATTTAGGCATTTTGTGATAAGTTTAAATGCTTTAATAAATGAGTCGGGTGTTACGGTGATTGAAAAGCTAACATAATCGTGAAATGTTTTTGCTGCAATTTCTGCTCCCATGCACTGCATTTCATAATACAATTGTTTCTGAGGCAAATTATCCCATTGCCTAAAAAACAAATGCTCAATCAGATGCGTAATTCCGTTATTGATTTGATCTTCATATAATGAACCAACTTTGAAATTAACGCTGATAGTAACACTATGAACATTATCAAGTTTCTGTGATATAAAAGTTATTCCGTTTTTTAATTTAACTAATTTCTTTTCCATATTTTAACCAAAAGCCTTACTGGCACTATCCCAAAGCAATGCAATAGTAGGTACAAGTGCAACATCATCCGCAACTCCAGCACCGGTAACATCATTACCTACTAAATATATAACTGCAACCGCACAAGCTAAACATATACCAAAATTACCCATGCGCTCTTCAAATGGTGTTTCAGTTAAATGTTTTACTCCGTTGCCTTTAGGAACCCTACTATGTTCCTCGCCGTTGGGATGAGCAACATTACGTTCGCGATCGCCGGATTTTTGCCTGTTTTCTGACCCTTTTTTAGAGTCTTTTCTTGGTGTCCAGTTACTATCTCCTTTTGTATTTTTATTATTTTTAGAAGATTCAACATAATACTTGTTCCCAGAATTTGGACCGTTAGATTTGCAACTATTACAAAAACCCGGTACACCCGGAATTGATGTTTTTATAACCCAATATTTACCGATATATGTTCCCGCACTCGTATATTGAGGTTCATAACATAAGCCCGTTGGATCTGCAAACATAATCGGATTATTACCACAATATGAATGCATATTAGCATCCAGAATATTACCGCCTGACTGGAAATAACCGTCAGCATTAATAAATCTGTGAGTAACAGGGTCGTAATAACGGCTCATCAGGTAGTAAAGACCTGTTTCTGTGTCCTGATAATAGCCTCTGTAACGGAATGGGTTCAAATTACCGATATGGTCCGGGTTTGTGATTGCATTTCCGTTATTATCGGTTATAGAAACCACATTGCCCCAAGCGTCATATTCATAGTGCGCTTTGAGTTCGCCTGCTCCGTTATAAATTCCGACAATATCGCCACGGGAATTATGGGTGTAGTAATATGAATACTCAGTACCGCCGTCAGTTAAAGTGTATCTGACATTATACAAAATTCCGTTTGCGTCGTATGAATAATAGAACTTTGCGTCGCCACGGGTTTCATACAATAACTGACCGTTAAGGTACGCATATGTGTATTTCACACCGTTCACGGTTTTAGTTGTACGAACACTACCGCTGTCATAGCCACAGCTTATGCTTGTATCACCATTTGTGAGTGTTGCAAGCTGTCTGCCGTTTTTCCATGTCATTGACATTCCGTCACGGTATGTAAGCGGGTTGCCGATTTCATCGTAGGTTATGTTCTGACCGTTATATGATGTGAGAACATCTCCCCAATTTGAATTGTTATATTCATACGCATTGCTTGTTGTACCGTTTGAATCGGTAACAGTTTCGGATATA
>ENA-OOZD01000269-OOZD01000269.1-human-gut-metagenome-genome-assembly--contig:-NODE-269-length-28154-cov-1.600591_pt1 | contig 28154 bp, 36 predicted proteins | sample MGYA00241186_ERZ501395 | MGnify/ENA primary metagenome ERZ501395 (study PRJEB25962, sample SAMEA2042730) | human gut metagenome | biome: human gut; feature: human-associated habitat; material: faeces... | reverse complement strand
CCACCAGATATTTTATATCATGGAACAGGTGTTAAATATTGCTCTTCAATCAATAAACAAGGGTTAATATCCAAGAGTCGTTTATATGTCCATCTATCAAAAGATATTGAAACAGCAACAAATGTTGGCAGTAGACATGGAGAACCGTTTATTTATAAGGTTAGAGCAAAAGATATGTATAATGACGGATATAAATTCTTTTTATCTCAAAATGATGTATGGCTTACAAAAGAAGTACCAATCTGTTATTTAGAAGGAGAATAATACAATGTCAAATTTATATGTATATTTAATTCGTTCTCGTAACAAGGATAATAAGGATATTCCAAATTTTAAGCAACGAGATAAGACAATTCTTGAATATAAAGAGAATGAAGACGAAATAATTGAAGAATTTAAAAGTTTTGCAACTAAAGGAGTTCCTGGTGAACAGACAAGATTATATAGATCAGTTAATTCTAGGAACGAAGAGAAAATCAGGGAAGAATTTATTATTCGTCTGCTGAGAGACAAGCCAAGTATGACACAGCTTAATCGTACATTAGCTTCAGTTGCACAGCAAGTACAAAATCGTGACGAGAGTAAATGGTTGTTTGACTTTGATGTGGACAATGAAGAAAAAGTAGAAGATTTTATTGACGATATTTATTTTTATTCAGAATTGGATAATCACGAATTGCATAAGACTCCACATGGCTATGCAATCATTGTTCCGCATAGATTTGATACAAGAGAGTTGATGGAAAAGTGGAAAGATTATGATATCACATTGAAGAAAGATGAGTTGTTGTTTTTGGATATGATAACGAATAAGTGATATTTTATTGATATACCAAAAATTGAGGTGAATTTGGATGAAAAGATTGAAAATTGAAATTCCATCTGGTGCAAATGAAATTATCCATAGTCTACAAAACAATGGATATGAAGCTTTCTTAGTCGGAGGATGTGTGAGAGATAGTATTCTTGGCAGACCAATTCACGATTATGACATTACAACTTCTGCCACACCAGATGAGATGGTGAAAGTATTCAAGGATAAGAGAATTATTGAGACTGGATTGCAGCATGGAACTATTACTATTGTAATTAACGGTGAGGGATATGAATGTACCACTTACAGAATTGACGGTAATTACTCAGATAGTCGTAGACCTGATAGCGTAACATTTACACGAAATCTTAAAGAAGATTTAAAGCGTAGAGATTTTACAATTAATGCAATGGCTTACAATGATGAAGTTGGTCTTATAGATCCGTTTAATGGAATGGAAGATATAAAATATCACAAAATTCAGTGTGTTGGTAAGCCAGAAGATAGATTTTCAGAAGACGCTTTGAGAATTTTACGTGCTATTCGATTTGCCTCACAGTTGGGATTTGTCCTTGAATCTGATACAGATTGGAATATCTCTAAAATGTATAAGAATTTGGAGAATATATCTATTGAAAGAATCAATAGTGAGTTCTGTAAAATTGCTGCATCGAGTGATTTCTGTGTACAAATGGTTTTATATCACGAAGTATTTTCATTGTTTATTCCTGAAATTAAAGATATGTTTGGCTTTCAACAGAATAATCCATATCATATTTATGATGTATGGAATCATACCGTACATGCAATAGAATATTGTGAATCCGATGATTTAGTAACAAGATTGGCTGTATTCTTTCATGATATAGGAAAGCCACATTGTTATCAAGACAGTGAGGACGGCATTAGACATTTCAAAGGTCATGGAAGAGTCAGTGCTGATATGACTGATAAAATAATGAAGCGATTAAGATTTGATAATGACACAAGAGAGAAAGTTGTTGAATTAGTTTATTATCATGATGCTACTTTTGAGGTTGGAAAGAAATATGTCAAGAGATGGCTTAATAAAATTGGAGAAGAACAGTTCAGAAGATTACTAAATGTTCGCAGAGCTGATATTAAAGCACAAGCAGACATGAATCAGGAAACAAGATTACAGAAGATTGATAACATCGGCTATATCTTAGAAGAAGTCTTACAGGATGAAGAGTGTTTTTCTCTAAAGGATTTAGCAGTTAATGGTAAGGATTTAATTACTATTGGATATAAGCCAGGAAAAGAAATTGGTGAGGTATTAAATAATCTGTTGGATTCAGTTATTAGTGGAGAAAATATAAATGAGAAAGAAAAATTATTAGAAATAGCAGAGAGGAGATTACATGGTTAAATTATTCAGTCATACAGATTTAGACGGAATCGGTTGTGGTATTTTAGCACAACTTGCATTTGGTAAAGATAATGTAGAAATTTCATATTGTGATTACGACAATATTGATTCAACTGTGAAGGAATATTTGGAAACAGAACAGGACGACACAATCCCAATTTATATTACCGATATTCGTGTCAATGAAGAAACTGCTGAGTTACTGAATAAAAGAGGCAATGTTCAGTTATTAGATCATCACCCAACAGCTCTTGGATTAAATAAGTATGATTGGTGTGATGTAGTTATCGAAGATTCCAAAGGAATTAAAACATCGGGGACTATGTTGTTTTATCATTGGTTAGGTATGAATGGTAGCCTGAGCGAAGAGTTAGAGAATAATAATGCGTTAGAGAGATTTGCTGAATTAGTGAGAGATTATGACACTTGGAGATGGTCAGAACTTGGTGAAGATGGAGTTATTTGTAAGCAGGTGAACGATTTACTTTATCTGTATGGGCGAGATGATTTTATTCATTGGTGTATTTCGGAGATACGTGGTGAAATATTCCCATTGTTATCTGCTAAAGATGAGGTTGTTCTGAAGATTAAGCAGGATGAAATTGATAGATATATCGAGGAGAAGAATGAAACCATGTTTACCAGTCCTATGTGTGGTAAGGTTTGTGGTTTTGTATTTGCAGATAGGTTTGTTAGTGAATTAGGTAATAGACTTTGTAAAATGCATCCTGAAATTGATTTTGTGGCAATGATTGATATTGATGGTTGTACGGTATCTTATAGAACCGTTAAAGAAGATATTGATCTTGGTAAAGATGTGGCAAGTTTATTTGGTGGCGGTGGTCATCCAAAAGCTGCTGGTTCAGAATTTAGTCAGAGTATTAAGTTGAAAGTTATTGAAGGAATCTTTGAATAGTGAGGTAAGAGAGTGAAATTAACAATTGATATTCCAAGAGAATATGAAAGAGATTTTATCGCTGATAAGTTCAAAGATTTCTTTTCAAGAGTAATTGCAGATATTAACTGTGATGGAATGTGTGGCAACTATGAAAAGGAAATTGCAGAAATGTTTTTAGAAGCATTTGAAAAGGCTATTGTTGGTGATGTTAATTTGAATGCAAATGTCGTTCCAGTTGCAAATATATCTTTTGACAAAGAAGATATGCAGAAAATGATTCAAGATGAATTAAAGAAGTTTAAAGTAGAGAATAATCTAATATAGAAATAATTCTATTCACGGCTGATCAGCCAAATTTTCCAAAAAATAACAATGAAATATTTTTTTCCTATGGTTTTAGCAGACGTGTTAATTCTATAGGATTTTACAACAAAATAATTAAGAAGAAAGGAATTAAGCAGTAACTCCTAGGTAATTATGGTTACGTAACCTCTGTAAAATAGTGTATTTTGACAGAGAATAATGAAAAAAATAATTCTCAAGGACTACGAGTGTTAAGTTTATTTGATGGAATCTCTTGTGGAAGAGTTGCATTAGATAGAATCAATATCCCAGTCAGTGAGTATAACGCATTTGAAATTGAAGAGAATGCAATCAAAATCAGCAGATATAATTATCCTGATATTAAAAGATACGGTGACGTATTTTCTACCGACTTCAAGGATTTTAATGGAGTCGATCTATTAATAGGTGGTTCACCTTGCCAGTTCTGGTCGAAAGCAAAATGTAGCAAAACAGCAAAATTGAAGAGAGAAATTGATACAGAAGGTGAAGGTTGGAAACTGTTTCAGAAATTCGTGGAAGCAAAGAATAACACAAATCCAAAATATTTCCTATATGAAAATAATTATGGAATGGCTGATGAGATTCAAGACGCTATTAGTGGGGAATTGGGTGTACAACCAATTATGATTGATAGTCAGTTATTATCAGCTCAGAGAAGAAAACGTCTGTATTGGACGAACATACCAAATATCACACTTCCTGATGATAAAGGATTATTAGTAAAAGATGTTATCTGTGATGATCCAGATTTAGTCAAATACTTTGATGACAGAATTAGGAACACAATGATTAAGTCTGAGAATTACATAAAATATGATCTTGGTGGCAAAGGTCATTATTCGCAGCAAGACAGGCTGTACTTTTTAAATAAGAAAGCTCCAACAGTGCCACGTTGCAGAACAGAAACAAAATTCAATGTTTGGCTTGGTGGAGAAAAATATAAAAAGACATGTCCATTAGAAATTGAACGACTTCAGACACTTCCAGACAATTATACGGAGTTTGGGATGGATGGGAGTGGCAATGTAAAAGCAATGCCTAAAACGAGAAGATTTGAAGCAATCGGCAACGGATGGACTGTTGATGTTATAGCACATATTTTCAGTTTTATGAAGTTTTAACAGAGAATAACAGAATATGAAGTTCCCAGTAAAGCGGAATTTCTTCTGAGTTTTCAGAGAATAAATACATATAAAAACAAGAAAAGAGGTGCAGTATGAACAAAGAAGTATATGACTTGGCACATAAATTAGCAGACGAATGGTGTTATAAAAATCAATTAATTATGATTGGTGCAAAGAAAATTGACAATTATATCTATGTAAGAGGATTCGATGGTGGCTTTCCACATGCGGCAGCTACAGCAAAATTCGATATTGATACTGGAAAATTTGTTGAGATGTGGGGATTTTATGGATGTCCTGTGACAATTACGGAGGGAATGTATGAGTAAAGCTGTTTTAGTGATGGACATGCCAAGTAGCTGTGATAAATGTCCATGTTTTTGTGGTCATTATTCTGATATGTGTTGTATGGCTTTAAATAATCGTACAATTAATTATCCTTATCCGAAAGATTTTAGACAAAGTTGGTGTCCATTAAAAGAATTGCCACATAAACGTTATCATTCTGCATATGGAGTGCCAATTGAGATGTCTGAAGATAAAATTTGGAATGAATGTATAAGTAAAATTTTAGGTGAAAATAAGGATAATAAATAAATGGTAGTTAAAGTAACTTTAAGCGAAGTTTATAAAACAATAAAAGAATATGAAAACCTTGGCTATTTACACGTTGGAACTGTTCGAACTATTGATGGTGTAACTCTTAGGTTCAGAGATCCAATTGTTCCAAAAGAGAATAATACAACAGATATTCAATTTCATGAAGGTGACTATGTAGAAAATAGTAATGGCAAAATTGGATATATTTCATCTATTTGTCATTGCGATGAGTGCAAGAAGCGTGGATTCTTTGAACCGACTATTACATACTCCGATGGAACAACAGATTATATCAGCAATTATTCTGTTAAAACCGTTTCGTCTGACTATAAGCAGATTGGGATTCAGAAATTTTCAACAGAAGATGTATTGAGAAATAGAATAGTTGCACTTGAGAAAGAGAATAAAGAACTAAAGAGAAAAGTGGATAATCTTGCCCATTTGGTAATGAAAGAACAAAGAAAAGAGGTAACAAAATGAGAGAAACATTAATTGTTGTAGATATGCAGAATGATTTTATTGATGGCTCACTCGGTACGAAGGAAGCACAGGCAATTGTATCAAATGTAGCAAAGAAAATTAAGGAGTATAAGGATCGTGGAGATAAAATTTATGTAACTCAAGATACACATTATGAAGATTATTTGAATACATACGAAGGCAAACATTTACCTGTAGAACATTGTATTGCTAATACAGATGGCTGGCAGTTAAATGATGAAGTTTATAACGTATTAAAAAATACAAATGCTACATACATACTAAAGCATACCTTTGGTTCAATTGAACTGGTAAACAAAATCAAAGAGTATATTTCTGAGAATAATATTGACCAGAAACAATATTCAATCGAATTAATTGGTTTATGTTTAGATGTTTGTGTCATTTCAAATGCAGTATTAATAAAGACTGCATTCCCAGAAGCAAATGTATCTATTAACCTAGATTGTACAGCAGCAGTTACACCTGAAACATTCAACGCAACGAAAATAGTTATGAAAAGTTTACAGATAGAAGATAAGTATGTATAGAAAATATGATATAGGAACAATATGGAGTTCAAATAAATATGGTGATTTTGAAATTGTAGATATAATATCGCAAAATAGATTTAGAGTAAAATTTATTATTACTGGATTTGAAAAAGATATATCAAGGTCTTGTTTGGCGGCTGGTGAAATAAGAGATCCATATTATCCAATTTATTATGGCGTTGGATGTTTGGGAAATATAAATGTTAAGTCATATAAAAAAGAATTAAATTTATGGAGATTCATGCTTTCAAGATGCTATGACAAAAACAGTGATAATTATTGCTTATATGGAGACAAAGGGATAAAAGTATGCAAAGAATGGTTATGCTTTAAAAATTTTGTAAAAGACATTCCAGAAATAAAAGGGTATGACAGAGAAAAATTCCTAGCCGGTGAATTAGAATTGGATAAAGATATGTCATATGTTGGTCATGGTAGTAAAGAATATTCTTTGAATACATGTGAATTTCTTCCATACAGAGTTAATTTTTCAGAAATGTTGGCTAGAAGGAAATTACATACATCGTCAAGATATGTTGGTGTAACAAAATTAAAAGATGGGAAATGGCAAGTTACATTTTGTGGAAAACATAAAAATATCTATGTAGGAAGATTTTCAACAGAAAAAGAAGCACATGAAGCATATGAAAATTTTAAGAAGAATTACAGAGAAGGAGTAGACTATGATTAAAATTAATGGCGAAATTGTAACAATCAACAAGTTTCCAGATGGAACACCAAGAGTAAATATTGATATAAACAACATTGAGGAAGACTCTTATGATGGCTCTCCTTGTATTTGGATTGAATGGATTTATGAGAGTAACGATGAGATATTTTATCTGATGTTAGTAAAGAAACATCTTGAAAGATTTTTTACTAATGTGGATTATTATTTGTCTCTTCCATATATTCCTAATGCACGAATGGATAGAGTAAAAAATGATGATGAAGTATTCACATTGAAGTATTTTTGCGATTTTATCAATTGGTTAGGATTTTCATCAGTTTATGTTTTAGATGCTCATAGCGATGTTTCTACTGCATTACTCAATAATTGTGTAAAAGAAAATCCAAAAGAGTATGTTGATAAAGCTATTTCAAAGATTGGTATGAGAAATCTTGTACTTTATTTCCCAGATGCAGGTGCAGCTAAGAGATATTCAGATTTATTCCCTGAGTTACCGTATTGTTATGGTGAAAAGAAGAGAGATTGGAAGACTGGTAAAATCCTTGGATTAGACATTAGAACAAATGGTATTGATTTGAAGGATAAAGCTGTGTTAATGATTGATGATATTATCGCATATGGCGGTTCACTTTATTATAGCGCAGAAGAATTAAAGAAACATGGTGTAACTGAGATTTATGCGTATGCAACACATACAGAGAATTCAATTCTTGATAAAGAAAAAGGAACGTTGATCAAGTCTTTGGAGAATAATACAGTGAACAGATTATTTACGACAAACAGTTTATTTAATGGTAGTCATGAAAAAATTACAGTTATGGAGGTTTAAAATTATGGATAACACAATGGCTTTATTATTATCAGATACTTATAAACAGTGTCATGATCGCATGTACCCAAATGGTTTGACTAAATTGGTGTCGTATTGGGTGCCTAGAAAATCAATGTTAGAGAATCAGAATGAAATGGTTTTCTTTGGATTACAGGCATTTATCAAAGAATATTTAATGGGATATTTTCAGAAAAATTTCTTCGATTTATCGGAAGATGAGATGCTAACTCTTTATACAGATTCGATGGACGTACAGATTGGTAGAGACAACTATGATTTAGATAAAATTGTAGAGCTTCACAGATTAAGATATTTACCACTTGAGATTAGAGCATTACCAGAAGGTACACTTGTTCCTATGGGTGTTCCTTGTATTGAGATTACAAATACGGATGATAAATTTGCTTGGCTTGTTCAGTGGATCGAATGTATTCTTCAGGTAGAATTATGGAAGCCTTGTTGTCATGCAACTATCGGTCATATGTATCGTGAGATTGCAGATTATTGGTATAACAAGACAACAGACGGGTTGCCTGGAAATATGGCTTGTGCAGATTTTGGCATGAGAGGAATGTCTTGTATGGATGAAGCTACAAGATGTTCAGCATCATGGTTGCTTTCATTTAATAAGACATCTACAATTCCAGCAATTAATTATATTGATAGATATTACAATGCCGATTGTAAGAACAATGGTATTGGAATCGGTGCTGTCTCAACTGAGCATTCTGTAATGGGGGCTAATTTCTCAATTGATGGAGATGAGATTACGTTCGTTAAGAGACTTTTAACAGAGTTATATCCAAATACATCATTTAGTATGGTTTCAGATACTTATGATTATTGGAATATGGTAAATAATATTCTTCCACAGTGTAAAGAAGAGATTATGAATCATAATGGAAAGCTCTTGGTTCGTCCTGATAGTGGTGATATTGTAGAGATTTCAGTTAAGACAGTTGAAAGGTTATGGGAGATTTTTGGTGGTTCTGTAAATGGTAAAGGTTATAAGGTATTAAATCCGCATATCGGTATTATTTATGGTGATGGCTGCACACTTTCTAATGTAGAAACTATTTGGAAAGAATTAGAAAAGCGTGGTTTCGCAGCTAATAATATTGCTTATGGTGTAGGAGCTTTTTGCTTCACTGCAATCGTTGAAAATGGCAAGATGATTGTTGTTACAAGAGATACTTTTGGTATTGCAATGAAAGCTACATATGGAGTAATTGATGGTAAGAAGTTAATGATTTTCAAAGATCCTAAGACAGATACGAGTCACTTAAAGAAATCTCATAAAGGATGTTGTAGAGTATACGATGATAACGGTGAATTAAAGTGTCAAGATCAGTTACTTGAAATGAGTGATAACAGTTTACTTACTACCGTATTTAAAGATGGAGAGTTAGTAAGAGAAGATACATTTGCGGATATCAGAAACAGAATGTACGGAGGTAAGTAATGATTAAAATTATTGATGGAGACTTGCTCACTTCGAACACTGATATTATTGCGCACCAGGTTAATTGCAAAGGTGCTTTTAATTCTGGTGTTGCAAAAGCGATCCGTGATTATGATGCGCAAGTATATAAAGATTATCATAGTTTTTGTTCGATTAATACACCTGAACAATTATTGGGTTCTGTTAGATATTTTCAGTCTAATATTGACGCAAGAATATATGCAAATTTATTTGCACAAAAATCATATGGCTATGACGGAAAACAGTATACAGATATTAACGCTTTAAGAAAATGTTTTGAAAATTTGAGATCATATGCGGGTTTGGAAAATATGAGTATTGCAATGCCATATAAAATTGGCTGTGTTCGTGGCGGTGCAAATTGGGAGGAAGTACATCAAATGATAGAGGATATTTTTTATGATTGCAATGTTGAATTATGGAGGCTTGACAAAGGATGATAAATGAATTTAGAGGTAAATATTATTTTTTAAGCAACTTTTATTCTTCTCCTGTTACATATGAAGGACTTACATATTTGAATAATGAAGCCGCTTTTCAATCAGCAAAAACTTTTTCAGATAGAGAATGTTTCACGAATTTAGATCCATCATCTGCAAAGAAACTTGGCAGAAGAGTTCAGCTTCGATCTGATTGGGAAGATGTGAAGTACAACGTTATGTACGAAATTGTAAAAGCGAAATTTACTCAAAATTTAAAGCTCAAAGCAAAGTTACTTGAGACTGATAATCAGCATCTCGAAGAAGGTAATACTTGGGGTGATAAAATTTGGGGAACTGTGAATGGTGTTGGAGAAAATAATTTAGGAAAAATTCTTATGAGAGTTAGAGAGGAGATTAGACATGAGTAATTTTGATGTAAAGAAAGCGACTAATGATTGCGTTCAGTGGATTAAGGATTTCTTTGAGAAGAATGGTAAGGACTGTATGGCAGTCGTTGGTATCTCTGGTGGTAAGGATTCAAGTGTTGTGGCAGCATTATGTGTAGAAGCTCTTGGTAAGGATAGAGTTTTTGGTGTATTAATGCCACAGGGAGAACAGCCAGATATTGATTATTCTCGAATGCTTGTAGACCATCTTGGAATCGACAGTTGTGTTGTAAATATAGGCAATACAGTTCGCACTTTAAAGCATGAGATTAAACCACAGTTGGGAGATCGTTGGTCAAAACAGACTTCTACAAATCTCCCTGCTCGTATTCGTATGACTACGCTTTATGCAGTATCACAGACAGTAAATGGTCGAGTTGCAAATACGTGTAATCTTTCAGAAGATTGGGTGGGTTACGCCACAAGATATGGTGACGCTGCTGGTGATTTCAGTCCGTTATCTCAGCTTACAGTAACAGAGGTTAAGGCTATTGGTCGTGAGTTATGTCTTCCATCTGAATTAGTTGATAAAACACCTACCGATGGTCTTTGCGGAAAGACAGATGAGGATAATCTTGGATTTACTTATGCTGAATTAGATGCATATATCAGAGATGGAATTGAGCCAAGTGAGGAAGTAAAAGCTAAGATTGATTCAATGCATGAGAAAAATCTGTTTAAATTACAGTTAATGCCAAGTTTTGTGTATCAGGCGTAAATAAAATACTATATATAGTGTTTGTGTAAAATATAGATACTATATATAGTAATATTTTTACCAAGAAACATAGATTTCCTTCGAATTTTTGAACGATAAAGAGAGAATAAATACATAGAAAATAGAAAGAGAGGTACTGAAATGGCAGAAAGAGCATTAGCACATGTAGAAAAGATTGAGTGGATCAGACCGATTGAAGGAGCTGATAATATTGAACTTATTGGAGTTTTAGGGTGGGTTTGTATCGCTAAGAATGGTGAGTTTAATGTAGGAGATATGGCTGTTTATATTGAAATTGACAGCAAGTGTCCTGAAACAGATGAGAGGTTTGCATTTTTGGCAAATAAGAAATTCAAAGTTAAAACTATGAAACTTGGCAAGTTCAAGGTAATTAGCCAGGGATTAGCCCTACCATTATCACTTTTCCCAGAATTACAGGATAGAAATATTGGTGATGATGTTACAGAAGCTTTGAAGATTACATATGCTTCTGAAGAAGATGCTGCAAGAAAGACCAATAAGGTTGATCCAAATGCTAAATATAAGTTAATGGCAAAGCGTAGACCAAAGTTATTTGCTAACCCAATTGTAAGAAGGATTATGAGATACAGCATTGGTCGTAAGATTATGTTTTTATTGTTTGGTCGCAAGAAAGATAATCCAAAGAAGTTCCCAGATTGGATTGTCAAAACAGATGAGACGAGAATTGAGAATGCACCATTTTATCTTCAGAGTACCGAAAAGTGGATTAAGACTGAGAAATGCGATGGTACAAGCTGCACATTTGCAGTTGATAGATTGAAGAAGGACAAGAACAAATTTGATTTTATTGTATGCAGTAGAAATGTAAGACAGGCTGATAGAGAACGGGCTTGTTATCACGAGTCAAATATTTATTGGGAATTGGCTGACAAATATGACATTGAAAAGATTCTTACACAGTTTGCAACAGAGAATAATTATAACAGAGTTGTGTTACAAGGTGAAGGAGTTGGCTTAGTTCATGGCAATCCATATAAATTTACGGAGAATAAGTTATTTGTATTCAATCTGATTATTGATGGTACAAGACTTGGAACTGTAGAAATGGCTGATTTCTGTAAGAGTCATGGATTAACAAGTGTGCCAATTATTGATACGGCTTATGAGTTACCTAAGACTATGGAAGAAATGAAACTTGAAGCTGATGGATATAGTGAATTAAATCCAAAGGTTAAGAGAGAGGGGTTTGTATATCGCAGTATTAATGGTCAGCAGAGTTTTAAAAATGTAAGCCGAGAGTATTTATTAAAACATAACGGATAGGAGTTATTTATGAATAAACCTACATTGTATATCATGTGCGGTTTGAGTGGTAGTGGCAAGTCAACTATTGCCGCTCAGATTGCCAATGAGAATCCAAATACAATAATCGTATCATCAGACGCAATTCGTGAAGAATTGACTGGTAATTACGAAGACCAAGAACATAATGAAGAAGTATTTAAAATTTTTCACAATAGAATCCGCAAGAATTTAGAGAATAAAAAGAATGTAATTGCAGACGCAACTAACCTGACTATGAAATCTCGTAGAGCAATTATGATGAAAGTAAATGGGTTAAATATCAGAAAAGTGTGTGTAATTATACCAAAGCCGTTTGAACAGTGTAAAGAAGATAATTTACATAGAGAACACCCTGTACCTGACTTTGTGTTGGATAAGCAGATTAGAAAATTCCAGATTCCGTTCTATGAGGAAGGATTCGATGAGATTATCATTCATAATTTATTAAATAATTATGAACCAAATGATATTCCAGATATAAGAGGATTTGACCAGAAAAACCCACATCACACAATGGATTTATTTGAACACTGTAAATATGCATCGAGATTATTTTGTACAAAATATTCTTATCCTGCAAGATTCAGAATAGGTGCTTTGTATCATGATTTAGGCAAATTGAGTACACAAACATTTGATGAAAATGGAATAGCTCATTATTATCAGCATCATTGTTATGGTTCATACCAATATATGACAGCTATGTATCATGTTGATTCTGATGTTGTTTTAGATACATGTTTCCTTATCAATTATCATATGATGCCTTTTAATTGGGATACTGATAAAGCAAAACAGCGTTGGAAAGAAAGGTTTGGAGAATACAAATACAAGATGCTTTTAGATTTTAATGAATGTGATAGAGCGAGGTAGTTATATAAGTAGTATTTCAGTTGGTGATTTAAAATCTATTCTCTAAAGAAGAAGGTCTTAAAGATTGGTGTGCTTATATCAATGGCGTAAAAGCCGATGACGATTTTAGAGAGATTAGGTTGGTGAATTAAGTTAGGAGAATAAATATGTATAAACAGATTATTATTGCAAGAAAAGACCTCGTAATGTCGTCAGGAAAGCTTGCGGCTCAAGTCAGTCACGGCTCTATGGCATTTCTCAGTTGGTTTATTAGAAATAATTCCGATTTAGATGGTCATGTCGATGGCTATATTGACGAAGATATTCTTCACAATTGGATTGAGGGCGAATTTACAAAATGTGTTCTTCAAGCCAAAAATAAGAATCAGTTGCTAAAAGCCAAGACTATGGCAGAAGAATTAAGAATGGTTGAAGGTAAAGATTTCTGGCTTATAAAGGATAACTGTCACACTGAATTGGAACCTGAAGAGGATGGTAGGACACTTACTGTAATTGGTTTTAGACCAATGGACAGTGAGATTATTGATCAGATTGGAAGAAAATATCATTTGTATATGTAGAAAAGGAGAATATTAAAGCAAGGAGGTAAGAAAAATGTCGTATTGGACTTATATCAACGGTACAATAACAGTTCGTCCTATGGGTAGAACACAGCCTGAGAAGAGATATATTCTTGAAACAGTGCTAAATCATCTGCCAAGAGTAACAGGTTCTGAAGGTGACATGAATACATATATCATTCAGAAAAATGGTTATAACAGTTCATGCTCATGTGATGAATTTGGCGAAGTGACAAATAATTTAGTAGATAGATACGGATATAAGAGTCGTAGTAGAGGATGGTTACAAACACAGGACGAATATATCCTTGTGGTAAATGCAGCTTTAAGAGACAGAGAATTTGAAGAAACCTATAGAGAATTTATGAAGTGGTTTGTAAGACTCTGTAAGAGAGTAGGTTGTGAAGATGTTCTTGTAGAAATAAAAGGATATGACAAATCAACTATTATCAAAGACAGAAATATTCAGAGAAAAAAGTATTCTTGGAAGAGTGTTTTTGATGGCTTATTTGAAGATCCAAGCTGGTGTAATGACAGTAAAGAAGGGTATAAAGAGCCGAACTGGTGCGAATTTATGATATACGACAGAGCAAAGGATTCTGATTATCCTATGACACTTGCTTACAAATATTTCAACGATGAAGAAAATGATAAGGAAGTTGAGAGAAGAATGAATTATAGATAATTTCAAAAGAATGCAACATATCCTTGAATTATTGAAAAGAGGTGATTAAGTGTTAGTACCTGCAATTCTGTATAAAGAGCAGATCAAGAAAGAATTTCAGAAATATTACTATACAACAGATATGATGTATGAAACTGGTTGCATGTGCAATTGGAGTCCTGAAATTGCAGAATGTCCAAATGAGAGTCAATTCCAATATGCAATAGTTAATAAGAACGAAAAACTCATTGGCTACTTAGGATATTCCGTTGATTGGTATGCATCTAAAGCATATAACTTTGGGTTGTTCTCATTTGACAGAGGGAATGTTCTGGTTGGTAAGGACGTATTCGATAAATTAGAAGAGCTGATTAAAACATTACATAGAGTTGAATGGAGAGCTGTTGGTGGCAATCCTGCTTGTAGATGTTATGATAGCTTTATCGAGAGACACAATGGAACGAAACATATTCTGAAAGATTCAATTAAAGATAAGAATGGTGAATATCACGATGATATTATTTATGAAATTGTGAGTGAGAATAATACATTGGAGGTGAAAAAAATATGAGAAAATGTAAAGGAAAAGTAAATATTTACACAAATGGAATGCAGCAAGAACAGACTTTTGATATTGGGTATTTCCATGAGTGGGGATGTAACTATGAAGAATTTGAAACTAATGCAGGAAACTATTCGGTAGCCATTGTAGAATTACCAGATGGGAAAATTATAACTCCATCACCAAATGATATTGAATTTATTGATAAGATTGTGAGTGAAGAATAATATATTGGAGGTGAAAATATGTATCAAAATTGTTGTAAGAAATGTGGAAGCGTTTCGCTACATACAGAAGTAAAAGGCAATAACACAGGACTTTATTGTGATGATTGCGGTGCATGGATCAAATGGCTTGGTAAAGATGAATTGAGAGCTTTTGAACATGCAAAACAGATAGAAAAACAAATAGAAAAGAAAATATACATAAACAGTTATGGATTTCAAGATAATAAAGCAGACATTGAACTTGGTAGATTATGTTGTTTTAAGCCATTGGACAAAGATGAGATTTATTTTGGTCATATGGCTGGAAAAGTTGTTGATGATTTTGAAAACATGACTTTTATGTATGTTTTAAATATTGATAGTAGATATTTCTTTTCTCGCAATGTAATCATAAAACCAGAAGATGTACATACATCTAACGATGCAAAGAGATATTTCTAAGTAAACCAATCTTTCTTTTGAAATTTTTTAATCATATCTAAGCCATTCGGCTATGGGAATCCCAACAAATAAGAGAACTAAATATCAGAAAGGTGGTGAAAAGTAGTGCATCCAAGTGATTTTTTTGAAAATTGCTCATTGAGAACTGGAATTGATACATTTGAAATTTTTGACGAAGATTTGAAACAAAAATTAAAAAATATTCATCCTAAAAATTTCTTAAAAACAAAAATCACCTTACCTGTTTATAAGATAAATCTATCTTATGTGACAGAAAAAGGAAATTACAAGACAGTTGATAGATATACTGTAATGGATTCGGAGTCAGATGATGAGTATGTAGATTTTTGGATAGATATGTTTATTCAGGATTATAACAAAGATAATCCAAATCATAAAATGACAAAATGTGAAGTCAACAGTATTGAACGAATCTGCGAAGCTGTGCTACCACTTGGTTAGTTTTTCACCATATGTATTTAATGCCTTTGATTAGCAAAGGTTGTCACAATGATTCATAAAACGGATCATTGGTTTATATGAATCGAAAAAGTAATGTGATAGTGACGTAAAAAGACACTCACTAAGTATGGCTTTACCTCATTGAAATGAAATAAATTTCAGTGAGGAAAGTACATATTGGTACAGAAAGCTAATACAATTGAAGAATTATTACAGGATTGTCCTGTAAACTCAATAATAGGAGACAATTTAATAAGAGCGTGGTCAAAAATTAACAGCCACAAATATTTATATATACTATGTTCTATTTCAGGTGGATCAGATAGTGATGATATGTTGGATATTGTTTATAGATGCGATAAAAGCAATAAAGTGAAATATGTCTGGTTTGATACTGGATTAGAATATTCTGCAACAAAAGAGCATCTCAAATATTTAGAAAATAAATATGATATAACAATTGATTCATATAAAGCAATTAAGCCAATCCCACTATCGTGTAAACAATATGGACAACCATTTCTATCTAAGCAAGTCAGTGAATTTATCCAAAGATTACAAAAACATAACTTCCAATGGGAAGACGAGGATTTTGATACGCTATATAAGAAGTATCCGAAGTGCAAATCTGCATTGGAATGGTGGTGTGGAATAAAAGGTAATGGTAGTCAATTTAATATCACTCATAATAAATGGCTAAAAGAATTTATGATTGAAAACCCACCAACATTTAAAATTTCTAACAAATGCTGTCAATATGCAAAGAAAGATGTCTCACATAAGCTTTTAAGAGAAGGCGTATATGGCGATGGAAAAATACCATTTAATCTAAATATTGTAGGTGTAAGAAAAGCCGAAGGTGGAGCAAGAGCAGTTATTGTTATTACAATTTTAGCTGTATGCTATGGACTTAGTTGGATTGTTACATGTGGAATAATTAAGCTTATTACAATGTGCTTTGGTTTGACATTTAAATGGTCTATTGCAACTGGTATTTGGCTGATTATCTGCATTTTAAGGTCAGTTTTCAATGTAACAGTGAAGAAATAGAGTCGAAGGAAACTGACATTTCATGGTTGTGGAGGTGAGATTGTGAAATACAACATTAAAACAGTAAGAACATTAGTAACAGATAACAAGAAAAGCTTTAGAGTTGGTGAAGATGTTGCATTTACGTTATTCAATAAAGTGACAAATCATCACGATCACTACATAGGAAATATTATAGAAATGACAGACACTTCTATTAAAATTTCTAATATTGAAATTGATAGATGTCATGAAGATGGCGAAATGATTATTGACTTAGAAAATATTGAATCCAATAGCTGTAATTATGTGTATTATGATTAAAACAGAGAATATATAGTTAGAGAGGTGAGAATGTGATTCAAGTAATTGAGACAAATTTAAGCATTGACAAAGATGACACCATAAGAGATCATCAGTCACGAATTGTTGAAGTTGAAGATTGGGATACATATTGCAAAGCATTTGAAAAATATAATGGCGAAGCCGTTTATTTCAAGTCAAAGACTATGCGTGGTTACAGTATCTTATCGAATTGCACAATGACAGATTTGATATATGATGACATTCATTTATCTTGTATGGTCTTACACCGATCAGGTTTTATTACTAAGAAACTTGCATATAGAATTGTTCTATAATCTATGACTCATTCGAGTCACAATTTCCAATAAAAAGAAAATCGAATAGAGAATAAGTAAGAGGTGGATATGGATAATCAAACATATAACGCTTGCCGTTGTTTTATTAGTAATATTGATTCAATAAGCAGTAATGCAAAAATTGTTATTGATAACATTAAATCTTATAACAATGATACTGATTCATCAGCAAAATTATTTATTCATTCAAAACACTCCAATACGGAAAACATACTAACAGAAGATGAGGTAAATCTGGTAATTTCAATGCTATTGAAAAAATATAAGAAAAGTATTGAGCAATATCAAAAGGAATTGAATGAATGTATTAATGAAGAAGTTTTGAAAATAACGGAGACATTAAAAGAGTTGGATAATAAGAGTAAAACAGAGAATAAGTAAGTGAAAGGAAAACATATGAGTAAGAAAATTATTGTAAAGATTACAAGATTATTATGCAAGCTAACACATAATGAATTTCTCATTATATTAGATGGAATCAGCTCTTGGTCTGTATCTAAGAATACACATATAAGAGATGTGGTTTATTATCATAGAAAATTATTATCATAGAAAAACAGAAAGTTGATTGTAAATCACTGTTTCATTCGGATTTTGAGGAAGCGAACATGTTAGTAGTTTTAATGAGTATTCATATAAGTGGAGCAATTATTACTATTATTATTCATTGTAGAGACGGAACAATGGAACATACTTCAAAATATGGAGATGGATTTAGATTTGCAAAACCGTCAGATGTTATATTTCAAGATTGCTTACTATGGGAAATTCAATTAGTAATTTACACGATAACTTTTGTAGAAGATTACATAAACAGCCAATTCAGTAAGCATTTTCATTGAACAATTCAGTTCAAAAAATTCCAAAACAAAATGTCTCGAAAATTATATAAAAATCGAGACAAACAAGAGAATAAATAAATGCGGAAAACATTTGTATGGGTGGAAGAACAGCATACCCTTGGTTTTGTATACTCAAAAATCACTGATTATACATAGATGTTTACATAAATTAACTTCTGTGTTCCGTCCATTTGGGGCGTTTAGATAGATTGTTTTATTAACAATATTTAAATAAATTTTTTAATTTTAAGGAGGACATTTTTAAATGGCAGAGACAACAACAAAGGAAACAAATTTAAGACAGGCAAATGCAAAGGCAACAGCAGTAGGTGTAGTTAGTGAGAAGGATCTGAAAATTGTAACAGAGGATGGAAAGAATAAGGTAACAGGTCATATTACAGTTAAGACTTCTGACGTGAATTTCGTTAAGTACAATGTCAATGTAAATGAGAAGACTAAGGCAGGTGCTGATAACAAGACTTATGCAGGTATTCAGACAGTAATGAATGAGTACAAGTCTATTGCAGAAGTTGGCGAGGAAGAGGCTACAAAGGTTAAAGTAACTGGTGATATTAGTCCATTCACAGGTAAGAACGGTGAGAAGATTGTATCTTACAAGAGCAATTTCTTCAATAGATTAAAGGCTGATGAGGATTACGAGCCACACGCAGAGTTCGCAGTCGAGGTATTCATTTCTGGTATCAATCCTGAGCTTGATGCTGATGGTGTTGAGACAGGAAGAATCGTAGTAAGCGGATGGATGCCTACATATAACGGAATTGAGCCAATCGACCTTGTGCAGAGGGTGAAGTAGGACAGGCTGTTGATTCAGGATTCGAGGTAGGACAGACAGTAGAGTTCTATGGAGATATTATCAATAACAGAATTGAGACTGTTACAGAGATTCCAGTTAAGATTGGTAAGCCAAGAAAGAAGGTATCTGTAGAGATTAAGAGTGATCTTCTTATCACAGGTGCTTCGGAAGCATATGAGGAGGGCATTACACCAGAGCTTCCATATGTCGCTGAAACAATTCAGGCTGCAATTCAGGAGAGAGCAAATCGTCTTGAGGAAGCAAAAGCTAAAGCTCAGAGTGGCGCAAAGGCATCTACTGCAAAGCCAAGTGGTGCAGCACATGGTAGAAGTTTAGGTTTCTAATCTAACTTTGTTGTAGGTACGAATGAAATAGTTTGAAATATGTACCATTTTTATAAAAAAATATTTTTAAAAATAAAGGAGAATTACATGAACGAATTAGATATTTTTAATCCACAGGTCAGCACAGTAGCAAAAGGTTTAGAGGGCAAGGTTATTCTTGTCTATGGTGGAAATAACTTAGGAAAGACTAAACAGGCAACTCGTATGAAGAAGCCATTCTATCTTCCATTCGAGGCAGGTCTTAATGCCATTCCTGGTGTTCCATATTGTCCTATTACAAAGTGGTCTGACTTCATTAAGATTAACAAGCAGCTTACAGATCCAGCGACAGTAGAAAAAGCAAGAGAGATGTATTCAACAATTATCTTTGATGAGATTGAAGCGGCTGCAAACTATTGTCAGGAATTTATTTGTCAGAAGTATAAAGCTCCTTCAATCGGAGAAGGAAACGGTGGATATGGACTTTGGAAAGAGTATGAGACTGAGTTCTGGAAGCAGATTAACAAGTTACTTGGTGCTGGATATTGCTGTTACTTTATTGCACATGCACAGGAGAAGGATGGATACATTTCACCAAAGGCTGATAAGAGAGCGTTAGCACCTATCATCAATAATACAGACTTATGTGTTTATGTTCGTTCTAACGGTGTTGATAAAGACGGTAAGGTTGTTAAGTCTTCTGGTTTCTTAGCACAGACAGATGAGTTCTTTGCTCGTTCTCGTTTCGATTATCTTCCTACTACTTATATTGAGGAGTTCACTGCTGAAGCTCTTGAAGATGTAATTATTAAGGCTATTGAGATTCAGGAGAGAGAAGAGGGAATCACAGCAGTTACATACGAGGAGCAGAAAGCACAGAGAACAGTTGATGTTAAATCATATGATGACCTCATGGACGAGTTACAGAAACTTGGAGAGAAACTTGCTGATAATGGATATCTTGAGGATTTACAGACAATCGTTGCAAATCAGTTGGGCGAAGGCAAGAAGGCTAGTGATCTGAAGAAAGGTCAGGAACAGCTTATTGAAGCAATCATTTATGATATTGAGAGTTTCATTGAGGAGAATAACTTATAAGAGGTTGATACATGGCAGCTCGAAGAAAATGCGTAATATGCAATGAGCCAATTGTAGATGAGGATGGCGTTCCATACAAGGGACGCTATGCTCATAAAAAATGTTTTAATATTGCAATCAAGACATTGCAGAAAGATAAAACTGAACAGATAGATAAGGTTGCTACAAAGAAAAAAGTCGGTAGAAAGGCTAGACCTCAAGCCGAATTAAAAGAAGCATTATCCGAAGAGGAATATGCAAAAAAGCAACAGTATTATAAGTATTTAAGAAGTCTCATCGAAGGAGAAGAATTAAGTACAAAAGTATATGCCTTAACAGAAGATTATATCAAGCGTTATGGATTTACATATGAAAGCATGTATAAGACTCTGGTTTATCTGCATGAAATCATTGAAAAAGATTTAACTGGTGATGTAATTGGAATTGTCCCATATTATCACACAGAAGCAATGCAGTATTATGAGTCAGTTGATAAATTGGAAGAACATAATGAAAGTATGGATATTTCAAATATGTACAAAGAAAAGACCATTATTGTTCAACCTAAAAGGAGAAAAATAAAACAGATTGATATTCAGTCAATTGGGAAAGAGGTGAAATAATGGCACATGAAGGACTTGTAGATAAAAGAGCATATTTGAATACGATTGGTTGTTTAATACAAGATTCTTCCTTAATAGATGATATTGATAGACCATTAGATAGAACTGATTTTAATACAGAGAACTTCTATGAATTGCTATTTGTTGCAATTTACAATCTACATATGCAAGGTTGCACCACAATTGATGAGTTTAGTATAGATTCATATCTAAGCAATTACAAAGAACAGTATTCAATTTTTCAGGAGAATCAAGGTATAGAATATCTTTCAAATGCAAGAGATATGGCTACCATTGAGAACTATGATTATTATTATCACAGATTAAGAAAATACGCATTGCTTAGATATTATGAGCAAAAAGGTCTTGATACAAGATTTATTTTTGACAGTACCATTGCAGATGCCTCAAAGATGGAAGCTGAACAAATTAAGTTTGACAATTATACTGAGCAAGACATTATTGAAATGGTTGAAGCAACATTTGTTATTAATCCCAATATGAAATATTGTACCAATACACTAAGTACAGATGTTCAAGCTGGTGACGGCATGACAGATTTGGTAAATGAATTGATGGAAGTTCCTGATGTCGGTTTAGCTTTGAATAACGAGGGATTGAACACTGTATCAAGAGGTGCGAGATTAGGATGTTTATTTATGAGATCGTGCCCTCAAGGTGGTGGTAAAACTCGTATGGCTGCTGGCGATGCTTGTAAAATTGCTGTTCCGTATTTTTATGATATTGTATCAAAGCAGTATGTGTATACAGGAAATTGTGAGCCGACTACTATTTTCTCAACTGAGATGCCAGTAGATGAAATACAGACATTATTAATTGCAGCCGTTAGTAAAGTAAATGAGGAACATATTCTATATGGTACATATGAGCAAGGAGAATTAGAAAGAGTTCAACAAGCCATTTCTTATATCGAATCTAGTCCATTATATATCGTGCATATTCCTGATTTTTCCATTGAAGACATTAAAAACCAGATAAAAAAATACAACCGAGAATTTTCTGTTAGATATTTTTTCTTTGACTATATTCATACTTCATTACGTTTAATGGCAGAAGTAAATAGTAAATCTGGAATGGGATTGAAAGAACATCAGTTATTATTGGTATTTGCAACCGAATTAAAGACGATTGCTCAACAGTTAGATGTGTTTATTTATACTGCTTCTCAGTTAAATGGTGAAGCACAAAATGCACAGTATAAGGATCAGAACTTGTTAGCTGGTTCAAAAGCATTAGCGAATAAATTAGATATGGGTGTTATTTCAATGGCTCCCACCAAAGCAGAGAAAAAGAAAATTGAATCAGTGTTACATAAAATGGTTAATATGCCTGTGCCTAATATGTGTCATTGGGTATACAAAGTTAGACGAGGAAGATTAACACGAATCATTATTTGGACAAAAATTGATTTGGGTACTATGACAGAACAGTGTTTGTTTGTAACGAATTATGATTTTGAGTTAATTGATATGGATTTTACAAAGATTGAGCAGGTAGAAGAGAAGATTAAGGAACATTCTGTATTGCTATCTCAAGTACCTGATAATCCGATTGATGAAGAACAGGAAGAAGAACCAACTGATAAGAAGAGTTGGGGAAATTGGTAAGTGAGGTGAGGGTATGTATTTAGATAAGGATGCAATTCTTAACTCACTTACTAAGGAAGATATAATAAAAATTGTTACTTATTTTGGCTCTAGTTATCCAAAAACAGATAGTAATGGCGATTTAATATTCCAGTCGGTATGTCACGGATCAGATTCGTGGAAATTGTATTATTATCACGAACCAAACGAAGATAAAGGGTACAAAGGAAGAACTTTTCATTGTTACTCTAAATGTTCAGATAGTTTTAACGTTGTTGAATTAGTAATTAGAGCCAATAGAGTTAAAGGAAAGACAGTTACATGGTATAAAGCATTACATTTTATTGGGCAACTTACAGGAAAGTTAGCTGTTACAAGTGCTGATGAGATTGAGAAAGAAAAGAATCGTATTAATGATTTTGAATGGATTAATCGTTTGAAGTCAGTAAAAAAGAATAGACGTGAAGTACCTATATTATCTGAAATTAGTGAAAATATCTTAGACACATTCTATTATGCACCTCATGAAGATTGGTTAAATGATAACATTTCTCGTGAAGCGTTGAGCAGATATGAGATTGGTTATTATGGACTGACCAACCAAATCGTAATTCCACATCGAGACAAAGACAATCGGTTGGTTGGAATTAGAGGTCGTTATCTTGATGAATCTGATATCGAAAGAGTAGGAAAGTATGTTCCGCTTCAAATAAGTGGGAAGTTTCTTAGTCATCAATTAGGTTCAAATCTATATGGAATCAATGTTACCCAAAACAAAATTAAATCAATACGAAAAGCAATGCTACTTGAGTCAGAAAAAGGTTGTATGCAAAATTATTCATACTTTGGAGAAGATTCATTTGCAGTAGCAACATGTGGAAGTAATATCACTATCACTCAGCAAAAATTATTGTTGCAATATCTCAAATGTGAAGAAGTGATTGTGGCTTTTGATAGAGAATACCAGGATGCACATTCTTTTGAGGCAGAGATTTATTATAACAAACTTGTAAAAAAAGTAGCAGGATTAGTGCCATATTGCAAAGTTTGTTTGTTGTTAGACAGTGAGAATAGATTGCCTTATAAAGCCAGTCCTACAGATATGGGGAAAGAAACATTATTGGAATTATTAGATGAGAAGATTGTTATCACAATGGATGAAGTTAATAGAGTGTTGAAAGAAGGAGAAGTAATTGCAAGAATTAAAAGATAGAGTAAGACCTGTAACTGATAAGGACAAAGGTTTACCTACATTTTCATATAGTAAAATTGAGGTTTTTAAAAACTGTCCTCTTCAGTATAAGTTTAAATATATGGATAAGAAGTATTCACAGGATACTTCAATTGCACTTGAGTTAGGTAGTCTGTGCCATTATGTTTTGGAACAGAAGGGCAGGATGATTGCTTCTGGTCAAGCGGTAGATTATGACAAGTTAAATAATATTCTACAGAATGGAGTGACCGAAACAGACGAAAAAACAAAAGAAGAATTATTAGGTGTAGCACAGCTAAGAAGAAAATATTTTGAAGTATGGCACGAAACTGATAATGCGAGTGGTGCTTCATATGAAGAAAAAATAAAACTATTTGATAAAGTGTTACATGAAGAAATGGAAGATACTACTTGGCAGCCTACATATTTTGAAAAACCTTTTGAATTTGTATGGAATAACAAAGTTATTCTAAAAGGTTTTATTGACCGAATTGATGTAAAGGATGGTCAGTATAGAACGGTTGATTATAAGACTTCCAAGAAAATATATGATCAGAGTAAATTGGCAACTTCATTACAGTTTGGAATTTATGCCTTGGCAATTTTAAACGAATTTGGTGAATTGCCTATTGAATCGCAGTATAGATTCATCCTTATAGATGATGAACAATATGCTCTTACAAAAGGATGGGAAAAGCGTTTAATTAAAGCACTTGATAAAGTGTTTGGTGATATTGAAGCAAGTGAGAATAAAAATCTGTTTATTCCGAAGCCCACGCCATTATGTCATTGGTGCAATTTCTGCACAACAAATCCAGAAGCAACTATTTATAAAAATGAATGTGAATATTATTCAAAGTGGACACCAACTCAAAAGACATTTGAAGTCAATAAAAAGTGGAATGCTTTGGAGAATAATAATACAGAGAAGAAAAGAAAGTTGGTATTTTAATGACAGAAGAAAAACTAAAAATGATTGAGCCTATTTATGACTCGTTTGAAAATGAAGATATTAAAGATTTCTGTAAACTCTTGGTATCAGAACTTCCTTTGTATTGGTGGGAAGTACCTGCCTCGTCTACAGGCAAGTACCATCCTGCATACGCATTAGGCGATGGTGGATTGATGAGACACAGTATTGCAGTTGTACGATTCCTTAATTGGTTTTTCAGTCTTGAACAGTATCAGAACAAATTCACCGACAGAGAAAGAGACTTATTAAGATGTGCTGGTTTAGTGCATGATGGCAGAAAATCAGGTGCAAGTGATGATGTAAAGGAAGTATTTACAGTATTTGATCATCCGTTGTTAATGGCAGAAGCGGTTAGAAAGCACAAAGAAGATGCAGTTATTTCAGATAAAGAAATTGAACTGATTGCTAATGCGATTGAATCTCATATGGGGCAATGGACAACCTCAAACAAACCAAAAGATGCTGGAATTGTGCTTCCAAAACCATCAAATAAATATCAGGAGATTGTTCATTTGGCTGATTATCTTGCTTCACGAAAGCCGTTAGATATGGAGTTTGATGAGTGGAAGAAACCTGAGTTACCACCTTTAGATACTTATGTGTTGAATTTCGGTAAGTATAAGAATGAACGTCTTGTGGAGGTAGCACAAAAGGATAAAGGATACATTGATTGGTTGAAAGAGAATTATGGAAGAGAACCAGTTAGAAGCTTATTAAAACAGTTATAAAAGGAGGATTTGAGTGAGTTTTTTTGGAGTACATAACCATAGTGCAGAGGGAAGTAATTTAAGACTTCGAGATTCTATAAATAAAGTGCCTGAAATGATTGAGTATGCTCACTCATTAGGTCATGCTGGCATTTGCTTTACGGAACATGAGTCTATCACTTCCTCTTTAGATGCACTTAAATACTATGATAGTCACAAGGATTTAGAAGGATGGGAGAATTTTAAAGTTGTTCTTGGTAATGAGATATATTTGTGTACAGAAGATGTAACTGCCGAGAATAAATTTAATAATAGATATCCTCATTTTATTTTAGTAGCATTAAATGCTCATGGGCATCAAGGCATTAGAGAATTAAGTACAAAAGCTTGGACTAAGAACTCTTTTATGCATGTCATGATGCGAGTTCCTACCTATTATAGTGACCTTGAAGAAATGATGGTAAACTATAAAGGAGATATTATCGGAAGCTCGGCTTGTCTTGGAGGAGCTTTACCACATAGACTTTTACAATTTCAGGATTTAGAAAAAGCAAATCCAAAGGAATATGGAAAAATATGGCAATCTTGTAAAGATTGGATTGCATATATGAATGAGATATTTGGTGAAGGATACTTCTTTTTAGAGTTGCAACCTTCTCATATGATGGAGCAAATCTATGTCAATCACAAGTTAATTCAGTTATCAGAAGAGACAGGTACACCATATATCATTACAACGGATGCTCATTATCTTAAAAAAGAAGATAGACAGATACATAAAATCTTTTTGGAATCTCAAGAGGGTGACAGAGAGGTGGATGATTTTTATTCTACCACTTATATTATGAGTGAAGATGAAATTCATGAGTATATGGACGAATACTATGGTCACGATGTAGTTCAAAAGGGATTAGACAATACAATGCTTATATATGGAAAAGCAGAGTATTACAAACTCACAAAAGATCTCGATATTCCGTACATTCCATTAAATACTTCTGAACCAAACAAAGAGTTATATGAAAAGTTTAAGTATCAAATCCCTTTATTAAGTGAGTTTTATCATTCTAAATATGATTGTGATAGGCATTTAGTAAGAGATATTGTTGCTTATATTGACACAGATCCTTATTACCAAACAGACGAAGCTTATGAAAAAATAAACGAATGTCTTCATTATATAAAGGATTCATCCGAAAAAATGAAGGTTCGTTGGTCTAAATATCTTCTTCAGATTGCTATTGATGTGCAGATTGCTTGGAGTGCAGGTACATTAGTAGGGGCTGGTCGAGGTTCTGGTGTAGGTTTCTGTCTATTAAATATTCTTGGTATCACACAGATTAATCCGTTAAGAGAAAAAACAAAGACATATCCTTGGAGATTCTTGAATCCAGAACGTGCTTCTGTTTTGGATATTGATATTGATATATGTGGTTCAAAGCGTGAAGCAGTTATTCAGGCTATGAAAGATACATATGGAGAAGATAGAGTTAGCAAGGTTATGACACTATCAACTGAAAAGAGTAGAAGTGCTATCTTAACAGCAGCTCGTGGTTTGAAGATTGATAATGATATAGCTCAATATATTAGTTCATTGATTGTAGCCGATAGAGGTCAATTAAGAACTTTATCACAAATGTATTATGGTGATGATGATAATCCACCTGTACAAGAATTTGTTACAGAAATGAATAAATATCCTGAATTATGGGAAGCTGCACAGAAGATAGAAGGACTTGTCAATGGTGTAGGTTCACATGCAGGTGGAATTATTTTAGTTGATAGACCATTTACAGATACAACAGCACTTATGAAAACAAATTCAGGTGATGTTATTACTCAATTTGATTTACATATGTGTGAAGATTGTTCTCTTATTAAAGTCGATCTGCTTTGTATTGATGCTTTGGATAAAATGCAAGCAGAGTTGGAACTGCTTTTGGAGAATAATGTAATAGAGTGGCAAGGTTCATTGAAAGCTACTTATGAAAAATATATTGGCGTATATACTTTGGAACGTAATGCTAAAGATATGTGGGAAATGCTTTGGAATCACAAAGTAATGTCGTTCTTTCAGATGGAGAAAGAGAGTGGTGTACAGGCGGTTGCATTGGCAAAACCTTCTTCTGTCGATGAATTAGCAACCATTAACTCAGTATTGCGACTTATGGCACAGGAAAAAGGTGCTGAAACACCATTACAGAAATATGCTCGTTTTAGAGAAAATATCCAGTATTGGTATGATGAAATGACTGAATATGGTCTGACACAAGAAGAACAAGATATTTTGAAAGATATTATTGGAGTATCATTTGGTATCTGTGAAGCCCAGGAGTATTTGGTACTTTTAACAATGCATCCGAAGATTGGTG
>ENA-OOZD01000231-OOZD01000231.1-human-gut-metagenome-genome-assembly--contig:-NODE-231-length-30253-cov-2.069111_pt1 | contig 30253 bp, 29 predicted proteins | sample MGYA00241186_ERZ501395 | MGnify/ENA primary metagenome ERZ501395 (study PRJEB25962, sample SAMEA2042730) | human gut metagenome | biome: human gut; feature: human-associated habitat; material: faeces... | reverse complement strand
TCCGTGTTTATTGTCGGGAATGTAGTCAACCTTCGCGAGCAATTGCGCTGGTATGACAATAAGCCGCTTTTCGGAAAGCATGTGGTCATTACCCGTTCCCGCACGCAGGCTTCCCGGCTGACGGAAGTGCTGGAAGACTTGGGGGCATTCTGTACGGAGATTCCATCCATCAAAATTGAATCCCCCGATGACGGCTGGGCAAGTATTGATCAGGGAATTGAAAAACTTGCCGAATATAACTGGATTGTATTTACCAGTCAAAACGGAGTAGATGCTTTCTTTAAGAGGATCTATGAAAAAGGATTTGATACACGGGCGCTTGGTCATGTAAAGATTGCTGTCATAGGACCGGCTACAGATAAGCAGCTGCTCCTCTACGGCCTCAAGGCAGACTGCGTGCCGTCGGCATACAAGGCGGAAGATTTGGCAGAAGCAATGAAGCCGCTTGTCCGTCGAGGAGACAAAATCCTGCTGCCCCGCGCGAAAGTGGCAAGAAGCGTACTGCCTGAAATGCTGACAGGTTACGGATGCCATGTGGATGTGGCGGAAGCTTATGAAACCGTTTGTGATGAAGAAAATAAAGAAAAATTAAAGGAACTTCTTGTGAATCATGAAGTGGATATCATTACATTTACCAGTTCATCTACCGTATTCAATCTGGTAGACCAGCTGGACGGGAAAACGGGACTGCTTGACGGAGTGTCCCTGGCATGTATCGGGCCGATTACTGCGGATGCCTGCCGAAAGTACGGCTTGGAACCGCAGATTATTTCCGATACATTTACAATTGACGGACTGACAGAAGCAATTGTGAAAGGAGTTGCGAAAGAATGAAATTGAATACACTGCGTCCGCGCCGTTTAAGGCGTACTGCTGCTGTCCGCAGCATGGTACGGGAAACGTCTCTGGAAATCAATGACTTTATTTATCCGATTTTTGTTGTTCCGGGGGCAAATGTGAAAGAAGAAATACCGAGTATGCCCGGCTGCTATCATCTGTCTGTGGATCAGGCGGTCAAACAGGCGGAGGAAATCATCAGTCTCGGGATTCCTGCGGTGGAAATATTTGGGCTGCCTTCTTATAAAGATGACATCGGTTCTTCTGCCTGGGATATGGAAAGTCCTGTGCAGCGGGCAATGATGGCAATCAAAAAAGAATTTCCTGATCTTATTATTGTAGGTGATGTGTGTCTCTGCCAGTATACTAATTCCGGACACTGCGGGCAGCTCTGCGGTCATGAAGTGGATAATGATCCCACGTTGGAATTGCTGGCGAAAGTTGCCGTTTCCCAGGCGGAAGCCGGTGCGGATATCATTGCTCCTTCCGATATGATGGACGGGCGTATTTCTGTCATCCGAAACGCGCTGGATACAAATCGGTTTTCTCATATATCCGTCATGTCCTATGCGGTAAAGTATGCATCAGGATATTACGGTCCTTTCCGTGATGCGGCCGATTCGGCCCCCAGGCTCGTTCGGCGACCGCCGCGGATATCAGATGGATCCTGCCAACAGTCGTGAAGCAATGAAAGAAGTGGATCTGGACATGGAAGAAGGCGCCGATATCATCATGGTGAAGCCTGCTCTTGCTTACCTGGATATTGTTTATCAGGTTCGTCAGCGGATTAACCGTCCTGTGGCGGTGTATAACGTGAGCGGTGAATATGCCATGGTGAAGGCTGCTGCAGCTAACGGGTGGATTGATGAAAAGCGGATTGTCATGGAAACCCTTTTGTCAATGAAACGGGCAGGGGCGGATATAATTATTTCCTATCATGCGCTTGACGCGGCAAGGTGGCTGAAAGAGGAGGCGGGAAGATGATGAACCTGTCCCGTTCTGGAGCGGCTTTTGAAGAGGCGCGGAATTACATGCCCGGCGGAGTGAACAGCCCGGTCCGTTCCTATCCGCATATGGACTGTCCGCCGCCGTTTATTGCATCGGCAAAGGGAGCGCATATTACCGATATTGATGGAAATACCTATATAGACTATGTCGGCTCCTGGGGACCTATGATTTTGGGACATGCCCACCCTCGAGTGGTTTCCGCGATTCAAAAAGCGGCGGAAAACAGTACGAGCTACGGCGCGCCGACAGTGATAGAAACAGAACTGGCCAAACTGGTTACTGCTTTCTACCCATCCATTGAAAAAATAAGACTTGTTTCTTCCGGAACGGAGGCGACGATGAGCGCTCTTCGTGCTGCCCGCGGTTATACAGGAAGAGATAAAATATTGAAATTTGCCGGCTGCTATCATGGGCATGGCGACAGCCTCCTTGTGAAAGCCGGATCGGGTGCGGCGACTTTCGGCAGTCCTGACAGCGCGGGTGTCACAAAAGGCACGGCAAAAGACACGGTCGTTGTTCCTTATAACGATATTGATGCTTTTGTAAAAAAGATGGATGACGAAGGTGACGAGATTGCTGCAGTCATTGTAGAACCGGTGGCAGGAAATATGGGGTGTGTCCTTCCTGTTGACGGTTTTTTGGAGACACTTCGCCGTGAAACAGAAAAGCATGGCACTGTCCTGATTTTTGATGAAGTCATGTGCGGTTTCCGTACAGAACTCCATGGCGCACAGGGAAAGTACGGTATTATTCCCGATATGACATGCCTTGGGAAAATTATCGGCGGCGGTTTACCTGCGGCGGCTTATGGAGGGAAAAGGGATATCATGAACTGCATTGCGCCTGACGGTTCCGTTTATCAGGCAGGAACTTTGTCAGGAAATCCCCTGGCGGTAACTGCCGGACTGGAAACGCTTCAAATGATCAGGACTATTCCCGATTTCTATAAAATATTGGAAGAAAAGACAAAGAGGCTGCTCGGCGGCTGGCTGGATGCGGCAGCAGAAGCTGGTGTGGCGGTACAGGTCCATCAGTCGGGATCCATGTTCTGTCTCTTCTTTAACGATAAACCTGTTCTTAACTATGAAGACTCCTGCGCATGTGATGGAAAGAAGTTCAAGGCGTGGTTCCTGTCTATGCTGGAACAGGGGATCTACCTGGCACCCTCTCCCTTTGAAACACTTTTTATGTCTTATGCGCACAGCGAAGATGATTTGGAAAGAACAATTTCTGTGGCCCGCACGGCTATGAAAGCGGCAGCAGAAGCAAAATAAAACCTGCCATCTGAAAAATAACCGCTTCCATGAATTGAATGTGGAAAATCCGGTTTATGGGAGCGGATAAAACCTGTCATTTGTGACAGGTTATTTTTTTGTCCAAATTTTGTATACTAATATTAGAAACAGAAATCGGAATCCGGAAGTCGTAAATCATAAAACGCAATCTGCCCGTTTGTTGACGACTTCTGTCGTCTGTTATCAAAAGAACGCGGCGATAGGAAAAACAGAAATCAAAAATCAGATTTTGAATGGAGGATAACAGGTGAAATTGATAAATGAGTAAGCTCTCTTATGTATAAGGATGGAAATCACGGAGCGGTGGAACAAATTCTATAGGGAGAATATGGTTATGCACAAAAGGTATGGACTGCAGCAGGAACGACAGGGTTGAGCTTGCTGCTGTGGGGAGCTTGTATGGGAAACGATTCAATTTTACCGGAATGCGGCGGACTTTCTGATTATAGTGATACCAAGGAAAGAAAAGAGATGACACAGGGGCGGATGGTTTCTTTTTATCTCCGGTTCCGGTTCGGGCATTCCTATGTGCCGGACAATTCCTATTCGTGGGGGACCTATTTTTTTCCGCCGTACCTGCCGGGTAGAGTGTCCATGTAAAGGCAGCGTTCTGTCGGGATAATGGGGAAGAGCGGAGGCAGGTGGCATCTGGTACAAAGGGAAATGTATTTGCGGCTCTTACAGACATAGAAAATACGGAGAAAATTTATCTTGACAATGGTGTGTATAAAAGAAATACTGTTCTTGGAAGCAGCTGGGATTTAAGAATTGTTCATGAAGGGGATCAGCAGGTCAGCGGTCATGGAGAAGGGGGTGTTTCCGCAGGAGTGCCGGCGGATCTGTCCGTATTTATTCCCTATTTCAAGAATCTTTGCGAAAGAAACGTATATCCGTTCATAGGAACGGCGCAAGAGACACAGCAGCGGTAAGGAGGAATCTTTATGACAGAGGAATCAAAAAATCCGTTGGAAATACGTTGTTCCGCCTGCGGAGCACCGGCAGAGTTTGACATTATCCATCAAATTTATCAGTGCCGGTACTGCGGGCAGAAAGTAGATGCCAATGAACCGGTGGAACGTTTAAAAAAATGGCGGGCACTTAAAAGGCGCCATTCCGGGGTAAACAGCGGGGATATTCATCCATCGGTTCATATCTGTAAAAACTGCGGAGCCGAGATACTGATTCCCGAAGGAGAAGCTGTCGGGCGCTGTGAGTTTTGCGGGGGAAATCTTGTAAGGCGTGCCTTTACGTTTCGCGATAATTTGCCGGAAGTATTTATCCCCTTTGTCCTGACAGAAAAGGAAGCGTCAGAGCGGCTTACGGCATGGGCATTAAAAAATAAGAGGATAAAGGAAGCGGGATGGGTAGAGAAAAACATAAAAAGTCTTAAAGGTTATTATCTTCCTTATCAAATCGTAAAAGGTCCTGTCCGCTGTACCGTATTCCGGGATCAGGCATTTTCCGATAAAAAATATATCTGCGGAAGTTTTATCAATGGTATGGCGGTAAATACGTCCAATCAGCTGGATAATATGGTTCTTGACCATGCGGAGCCGTTTGACTGGAAAGGCACAGTTCCTTTTGAATTCGGCTATATCGCAGGGCAGCGTGTGAAGCTGCCTGATATATCGGGCGGAGCGGCAGAGCAACGGGTTTTGGAAGAAGTGGAAGCGGATTATCTTCCCATTGTTGAAAAAGTGATGGAAACATCAGGAGTCAAGCTTCATGCCAAAGGAGAAAACCTATTAAGCATTCCCGCCCTTCTTCCGCTCTATATCATCGCCGGAAAAGGAAAGCTTGCGGCGGTTAACGGTCAGACAGGGAGAATTGCTGTCTCTGTAGGAGAAAAAAAGAAAAGCTGGCCCTGGATCGTTGAACCGCTCCTTATGACAGTTTTCGTATTCATCGTGATGCTGTTCCTTTTTGATTACGAGGTGTATGTTGCGGGGATGGTGGGGCTTGTTTTCGGCATTATTTTCTTTGCGGGATTCAGTGACGGCAGGTCTGCCAGGATCAGAAAGATTATCCGGCAGGGGAAGAACTGCCGGGCAGAAAGAAAAGGGATCCGTCTTATCGTAAAAGAAGAGGCGTTTCCTGAAAAAGATTTTGAGGCTCCCGTCTTCTTTGAAAAGGTTAAAGGGAAGATGGCTCCCGTAAAAATCAGCTTTTATTCATGGGAGCGGTGGATACAGATTGGGGTATTCCTGCTTTTGCTTAATTTTTTGCCTGCTGTTTTCGCACTTTTGATTTATTACGGCAGCGGGATGACGGGGCCGATCTGCTGGTCTGCCATGGTGGTATGGCTCTGTCTGTCAGTTCCCTGCTCACTTATCCTCTGGATGTCCGTTGGACGTATTCGTTTGTATAATTATCCGCTGGTGAAGCTCATCGGTCCGGAGGGGAAATTGACAAGCGTACAGGCAGACGACATAGAACCGATGAATCTTTTCTATATACTCAAGGATATAACGGAACTGCTTCTGGTATTTCCGTGGGTGATTGCGCTCCTGGTATTTATAATTTTAGGGACTGTCGGTGCGATGCTTATGTGAGAGAACGAATAATGGAAGGCGGGAAACGGCTGTGGGAGTCAGGAAGCAGAATGTAAAAGACGCTGCCGTTTAATTTGTGCGGCAGCGCATTATGGGCTCTTTTACCCCAAAAGATGATAGAGATAAGTCAAGAACCGTGAGGGCTGTTTTGTTCAGAAAAAAATCCTGATATTTTAACGAAAGTATAATTACTGCGGCTACATTATGTTTTTAATATCCTTTATAATGGATGTGTACCTATTTTAATTTCATTGTCAGTCATGGAAAAAGAGGATATTATGAGCGGATTTTTTGGAGTAGCATCAAAAGAAGATTGTGTGTTTGATGTATTCTTCGGGACAGATTACCATTCTCATCTGGGGACAAGGCGGGCGGGTATGGTTTTTTACGGAGAGGACGGTTTTGACAGATCCATCCACAATATTGAAAATACGCCGTTCCGGACGAAGTTTGACAGTGATATTCACCAAATGAGAGGAAACTTGGGGTTAGGCTGTATTTCCGATTATGAAGCGCAGCCGCTGATTGTCCGCTCTCATCACGGCACATACGCGTTGGCAACAGTGTCGAAAATTAATAATATGGATGAATTAACGGAAGAAATAATTCAAAAAGGGAGTACCCACTTTCTGGAAATGAGCGGCGGCGATATTAACGCGACGGAACTTGTGGCGACGCTGATTAACCAGAAAGATAATCTGATAGAGGGGATCCGTTATGCCCAGGAGAGAATAGACGGCGCACTGACGCTTCTTCTGCTTACGCCGGATGGTTTATACTGTGCCCGTGATAAGTTGGGGAGGACACCCGTAGTGATCGGCAGAAAAGAGGACGGCTATTGTGCTGTTTTTGAATCCTGTTCATACTTGAATCTGGAATATGAAGATGACCGTGAACTCGGTCCCGGAGAAATTGCCGTACTTACACCGGAGGGAGTAAAGACGCTTGTCGCTCCCGGAAAGGATATGCGTATATGCACGTTTCTATGGATTTACTACGGCTATCCATCTGCCCGTTATGAAGACGTGTCCGTGGAGGAAATGCGTTATCACTGCGGGATGGCGATGGCGGAACGTGATGGATTCACAAAAGAAGATGTGGATATCGTTGCCGGCGTCCCCGATTCAGGGATTGCCCATGCCATAGGGTATGCCAACCGGTCGGGGGTGCCCTTTTCGAGGCCGCTTGTAAAGTATACGCCTACCTGGCCGCGTTCTTTTATGCCGACAATCCAGTCGAAGCGTAATTTAATTGCAAAAATGAAATTGATCCCCATTCATGAACTGATTAGAGGGAAACGAATGGTTCTGGTGGATGATTCCATTGTCAGAGGGACGCAGCTTCGGGAAACGGCGGAGTTTCTTTTTGAAAGCGGCGCAAAAGAGGTTCATGCCCGTGCAGCGTGTCCGCCCATCTTGTTTGGATGCAAGTATCTGAATTTTTCCCGTTCCAATTCGGAAATGGAACTGATTGCCCGCCGTGTTATTGCAGAAGAGGAAGGAGAAAACGTGGACCGGACCGTTCTCGATGATTATGCGGATCCCGACTCCGACCGCTATCACAAGATGGTGGAAAAAATCTGTAAGCGGATGGGGTTTACTTCGCTGGGATATAACCGCCTGGACGATATGCTTGATGCCGCAGGGATAGACCCGTCAAAGATGTGTACATATTGCTGGAACGGCAGAGAATGACAGAAAAACCGCGGAAGTTTCGCGGGTTTTTATCTTGTGGAAATGAAACATAAAATTTGAAATTCATTCTCAAATGTAATATACTGTTTAAGGTTTCTGACAAGGAAATCAGGATGGGGGATCATGATGATTGAATTCAAATATGATACGCAGTTACTGATTGAAGGCGAAAATTTAAAGAAGGAGGAAATTTCAAAGCATATCAATAAGAATCTGAAAGGCGACTGTCTCATTGTCGTGCAGGTGGGGAATTTGGTGAAAATCCATTTTCATACGAATGAGCCCTGGTTTCTTCTTCAATATTGCGCCACTGTGGGAGATATCTTTGATATCGTTGTAGAAGACATGGACCGTCAGAGCCGTGGATTAAAAGGATAAGAATAATGGAGCCTCCGCTATTGGGGGCTTTTCTGATGCCCCGATTCCTGATTTCATTCCCCCTTTACCGTCTGAGCCGCCCGGTATGCTATAATGAGCAAAGATAAAATCGGAAGAAGGGAATTTTGATGCCTGAGAAAAAATCCCGCAGGTTTTTTATATTAACAGCCAGTATCGGCACAGGACACAGCCAGGCGGCGAGAGCCATCGCGGAATCCATCAAGGAGATGCATCCTGAGGATTCTGTTCGCGTGCTTGATTTCGTATCCCGTGATGTGCTGTCTGTGGATCAGATCATCAAGCGGACATATCTGCAGATGATCAGGCTTATTCCTGATATATATGACAGCCTGTACAGCAATTCACAAAAGAGCAGCTTCGGAAAAACGTCGCAGGCGCTTTTATCTTTAAGTTTCCGCAGGAGAATGAAACGGCTTATCCGGGTATTGAATCCGGACGCTTTGATTTTTACCCATCCCTTTCCTGCGGGGGCCGCTGATTTGTTGAAGAAAAAAGGCGATATCACCACGCCGCTTTTAGGGGTGATTACTGATTTTGACATTCATCAGCTTTGGATAGACCGTCACCTGGACGGATACTGTGTGGCGACGCCTGAACTGGCATCGTTGCTTTCGCGGTATGGTATTTCTTCCGATATTATCCATACGACGGGGATCCCCGTGAGGAAGTCTTTTTATGAGGAGAGCGCCCGCCGTCCGGTTCCGGAAAAGGGAACAGTACTTGTTATGGGAGGCGGTCTTGGCCTCGGCAGGATTGCTGATGACTTGAAACGTATGGATGAAGTGGATGAAATAGCAAGGTTCATTGTCATCACAGGACAGAATATAAGCCTTTATGAAGAAGTGGCGGCTTTGGCAGAAAGCCTCCGCCATCCTGTGGAACTGCACAGCTATACGAATAAAGTGGCCCGTATCATGGGGCGGTGCGAACTGCTGGTGACAAAACCGGGGGCGCTTACCTGTACGGAAGCGATTGTCATGAACAAGCCTATGGTTTTGGTGAATACGCTTCCCGGGCAGGAACGGGCAAACGCCGCATTTTTAAGCGGACTCGGCTGCGCGGAATGGGTGAAACGGGGAGAACTGGCGGAAACGGTCAGATATATCCTTGCGAATCCCGAAAAAAGGAAACAAATGGAAAACGCCTGCGGTACCAGTCATGTGGAAAGTGCCGGAGAAGTTGTCAAAATCCTCTATGATATGGTTGAAAAAATGGACAAAAAAAACATTTGAGAGATATACTTTTTGTTGGTCTCATCTCTATGATAAGTGCGGCAGCCGCTGGGGAAACAGAAAGAGATACTTGGATCCTATTAAGAAAGTGCTTGCGGAAATGACCGAAGATACCTCTATGCCGCTTAGCAGTTTAGTGTTATTGAATATGAGAAAATAATCTTCTAAGAAATAAAAATTTGAGGAGGTACTTTATGCAGAAAATAAGGAAAGCAGTTATTCCGGCTGCAGGATTCGGCACACGGTTTCTTCCTGCGACAAAAGCCATGCCGAAAGAGATGCTGCCCATTGTTGATAAGCCGACAATCCAATATATTGCAGAAGAAATTCTGGAAAGCGGTATCGACCAGATCTTAATCATCAGCGGTCATGCGAAACGGGCAATTGAGGATCATTTCGATTCATCTCCCGAGCTGGAATCCCATTTGTATGAACATGGAAAGATGTCCGTTTTAAAAGAAATCAGGAAAATTTCTTCCATTAAAATCCATTATGTCCGGCAGCAGTATATGCGGGGGCTGGGAGATGCGATTCTCTGTGCGAAGGATTTCGTGGACGGCGAGCCGTTCGGTGTCATTCTTGGTGATGATGTCGTATACCACCCAGAGAAGCCTGCGTTGAAACAGCTTATGGAACAATATGAACAAACCGGCGGAACTGTGATTGGCTGCCAGTGTGTAGCGCCGGAGCGGGTGTCTGCTTACGGAATTATTGCCGGAAAGGAAATCAATGATAAGGGGCTTCTGAAGGTGGATGATATGATAGAAAAACCGTCCATTTCTGAAGCACCGAGCCGTGTGGCAGCATTGGGACGATATGTGATTACACCGGAAGTTTTTGAGGTACTTGAACAGACTGCGCCGGGAAAAGGCGGAGAAATACAGTTGACCGATGCACTCCGTGTCATGGCTCATGCAGGGAATGTGTACGCATACTGTTTTGAGGGCAAACGATATGATACCGGAGATAAGCTGGGCTTTTTGAAAGCCACTGTGGAATATGCGCTCCGAAGAGATGATTTTGGGGATGATTTCCATACATACTTGAAAAACTTGACGAAAGACTGGTAGTGGGAAATTCTTTATAAGTCTGTATTTCTTGTGGAAAGGAACATAGAATGAATATTCTTGTAACAGGCGGTGCGGGATATATCGGTTCACATACAGTAAGAGCACTGATGAAGTCAGAAGAATTTACTCCTTTTGTTTTTGATAACCTGTCTACCGGGCACCGTGAATCAGTGCCTGAAGAGGTTGCTTTTATCGAGGGAGATATCCATGATATTGCTTTTGTGGCAGAAACTATGAAACGCTATGAAATTGACGGCGTGATTCATTTTGCTGCATCCAGTCTTGTGGCAGAATCCATGGCAGAACCGGGCAAATATTATTCCAATAATGTGGAAGGGACGCTTCATTTGCTCCTGGGAATGAGAAAAGCAGGCGTGGATAAAATCGTCTTTTCTTCCACGGCAGCGGTATATGGGGAGCCGGAGAAAACACCTATTGAAGAAGATTTTCCCCATAATCCGACCAATGTGTATGGCAGGACGAAACTTGTCATCGAGGATATGATGCGTGATTTTACTGCGGCGTACGGATTAAGCTATGTGGCGCTCCGCTATTTTAACGCGGCAGGCGCGGCGGAAGGCGGAATGATCGGAGAGGATCATCAGCCTGAATCCCATCTGATTCCTTTGATTTTGAAAACGGCACAGGGGGTACGCGACCATATTTCCATCTATGGGACGGATTATCCTACGCCTGACGGTACCTGTCTTCGTGACTATATTCATGTGCTGGACCTGGCGGATGCCCATGTGCTGGCGATGAAGTATCTGGCGGGCGGCGGAGTGAGTGATGTATTTAACCTCGGTTCGGAAAACGGTTTCAGCGTGAGAGAAATCATTGAGGTCGCAAAGAAAGTGACAGGTGTGGATTTCAAGGTGGTCGAAGAAGGGCGGCGCAGCGGAGATCCGGCAGTCTTAATTGCATCATCTGCCAAGTGCAAAAAGGTATTGGGATGGAATCCGACAAGAAGCAGTACAGAAGAGATTATTGCCGCAGCATGGAAATGGCATCTGTCACATCCTTACGGATATGGCGGGGAAAAACAGAAGGAAAGCCTGTGATGGGGTATAAAGATACTTACAGGGACTGGCTCAGCTGGTGTGATGATGCAGAGAAGAAAGAGCTGCTTTTACTGAAAGATGAAAAGGAAATTGAAGATCGCTTTTACAGGGATCTGGAATTCGGTACGGCGGGGCTCCGGGGCATTATGGGTGCCGGGTCAAACCGCATGAATAGGTACAATGTACGGAAAGCGACAAAAGGATTTGCGGATTACCTGCAGGATACTTATGGGAAACGGTGTCAAGACGGGGTGATTATCGCTTATGACTCCAGAAATAACTCCGCTGATTTTGCCGCGGAAGCGGCTCATGTTCTTTGCGCAGCAGGGATTCCGGTAAAATTTTTCACAGAGCCGGAACCAATCCCTGTTCTTTCTTTTTCGGTCAGGCATTTTCGTGCGGCAGGCGGGATCGTCATTACTGCCAGTCATAATCCGAAGGAATATAACGGATACAAAGTTTACGGGCCGGATGGGGGGCAGCTGGTGCCTCGTGATGCCAATGTGCTTTCGCGTTATGTAGAAAATATTTCTGATCTTGCCCATATTCCATGTACCGGCAGTAAAGAGCTGCTTACCCGTCTGGGGCAGGATACGGTAGATCTTTTTATTGAAGAAATATATAAACAGTCCACATTGAAGGGGAATGTGGGAAATCTTAAAATCGTGTACACGCCTATTCATGGCTCAGGGAATATTCCTGTGCGGAAAATATTGAAACGCGGCGGATTTACTGATGTCCATATCGTAGAAAGCCAGGAAAAGCCTGATGGGAACTTTCCGACTGTAAGCGCGCCGAATCCGGAGAATCAGGATGCTTTGCAGTTGGGGATAAAGCTGGCAGGAGAAATCGGAGCAGACATCGTTATTGGAACAGATCCTGACAGCGATCGGATAGGCGCGGCCGTCCTCCATAACGGCAAGTATCTTCTTATTTCAGGAAGCAGAATGGGGGCACTCTTGGTGAACTATCTGCTGATGATGAAGGGAAAAGAACTGACAGGTAAGTCCACCATTATAACAACAATTGTTACCGGCGGCATTGGCAGGGATATTGCAGGGAAGTATGGTGTGCAGGTGGAAGAAACGCTTACTGGATTCAAGTATATCGGTGAGAAAATGTCACAGTATGAGAAAGATGGAAGCCATGAATTTATCTTTGGCTATGAAGAGAGTTACGGCTATCTGGCCGGTACCCATGCCCGAGATAAAGACGCCGTTGTGACAGCCCTTCTGATTTGCGAGATGGCAGATTATTTTAAGAAGCAGGGAAAAACTCTGATTGATGTGCTGGCGGAACTATCGAAAGAATATGGATACTGCCTTGATAAACTTTCATCTTATACACTTGCCGGTAAAAAAGGTCTTGCAAAAATCGCAGATATCATGGCAGCCCTCCGGGTAAAGGACGTGCAGGAGATTTTACCGGACATCGGGGAGATACGGGATTATGCAAAAGGTATTGACGGACTGCCTGCTGAAAATGTATTGAAATTTATCTTGAAGGATCATTCATGGATAGCGGTCCGCCCATCGGGAACGGAACCCAAGATAAAGGTCTACTGTTCGTTGAAGGGGAAAGATGAAGAAGAAACATCCCGCCGTTTCCTTATGTACAAGGAAATCTGGGAACGGGAATTTGATTTATAAAATAGAATTTATTCATAAGGCCATACTTACGGGAATGTGCAAGTATGGTTTTTTATTCCTTGCGGCAGATTACATAATGAGAACTTATTGACATAGTTGTATAATTATGCTATTATCCTGTATATTAATAATTGAGGTGGTACGATGATTGATGCAGCGGGTACACATGTGATTTATGAAGTCAAGCATTTAGAGAAATCCTTCGGGAAAGTAGAAGTTCTGAAAGACATTAATATTCAGATTGGAAATGGAGAGGTGCTGACGATTATCGGTCCGTCAGGTTCCGGGAAGAGTACTTTTCTCCGCTGCCTGAATCTTTTGGAAAAACCGACGGGAGGCGAATTGTGGTTTGATGGCAGGCTGATTGACGGAAAGACTGATGTGAAAATGGTCCGCCGTGATGTGGGTATGGTATTCCAGTCATTCAACTTGTTTCCCATGTTCAGTGCTGTGGAAAACGTCATGTATGCGCCTGTCCATATCAACAAGCTGGATAAGAAACAGGCGAAAGAAGAAGCTATGGAGCTGCTTTCCCGCGTGGGCATGGCGGATCGGGCAAACCATTATCCGGGGGAGCTTTCCGGCGGACAGCAGCAGCGTGTGGCTATTTCCAGAGCGCTTGCGATGAAACCGAAGATGCTCCTGTTTGATGAACCGACTTCCGCTCTTGATCCTGAACTCGTCGGTGATGTTCTCACCGTTATGAAAGAAGTGGCTCTTGAAGGTATGACCATGGCGGTGGTAACCCATGAAATGCAGTTTGCCCGCTCTGTTTCCAGCCGTGTGGTGTTTATGGATAAAGGGTATATTGTAGAAGAAGGAAGTCCTGAGGAAATATTCAGCCGTCCGCGGGAAGAAAGGACACAGATTTTCCTAAAGCGTTTGCTTCATACAGATATTTAAGGAGATTGTATTATGGATATAGTGTTTGAAACCGCTGTCAAATATAATGATATTTTTATGGCAGGCGCGAAGATAACGATCATTATTTCATTTCTGTCATGTTTCTTCGGACTTTTTCTGGGGGTAATTCTGGCCTTTATGAAGATTTCCGGTGTGAAAATATTGCAGGCTGTTGCTGCGGTATATGTAGAGGTCATCCGCGGCACTCCGGTACTTGTACAGATTTCCCTTGTGTTTTTTGGACTTCCGTTCCTTGGAATCCAGTTCCCTAATTTTGAAATATGGGGAGTGGATTTTGAAAGGCTGTCAGCCGGTGTGCTGGCACTGATATTAAACTCCGGCGCGTACCAGTGTGAAATTGTCCGTTCCGGTATCCAGTCAATTCATAAAGGGCAGCTTGAAGCAGCCATGTCTCTCGGATTTTCGAAATGGGAATCTATGGTGCGGATTATTATTCCCCAGGCGATCAGAAATATCCTGCCGGTGATCGGTAATGAATTTGTTACCCTTATCAAGGAGTCTTCCCAGGTGTCCGTCATCGGCATGGCAGATCTTATGTATACGGCGGCGACCATTCAGGGAATCAGTTTCCAGCCTTTTCCTCCGCTTGTCATTGTCGCGGTATACTACTTCGTGATGACATTCTTTGTTTCTTCCTGTCTGCGTGTTCTGGAAATACGCCTGAAAGTACGGTCGGTAAGGTAAGAAAGATGTCATACCGCATTTTCACGGCGGATAGAGCGGTGTATAATACATAAAATTGAGTCAGGGAAGGAGTTATTTAATGAAACATGCAGTTAGATCAGCGATTTTAGGATTAGCGGCCGTATGCGCGCTTGCCATTTCCGGATGCGGTGACAGCAGCAGGACGGCAGCACCACAGAATGCACAAGCTCAGGGAAACCTGATGCAGAAAATTAAGGAAAAAGGTAAGATTGTTGTAGGAACTTCTTCCGGTTACCCTCCCTATGTTTTTGTAGACGCCGCGAGTGGTGAAAAGAAAGTTATCGGACTTGATATCGAACTGGCACAGCAGATTGCCGATAAGTTAGGCGTGAAATTGGAAGTACAGGACATGGGGTTTTCTGCGCTTCTTTCTTCCGTGACGGCAAATAAAGTAGATATTGCGGTGGGTGGTATCTTTCCGACGGCGGAAAGGGAAAAGGCGATGGCTTTTTCCAAATCCTATCTGCCGACGGAACAAAAGCTGCTGATCAGAAAAGATGATGCTGCGAAATATAAAACTGCAGCTGATTTAAAAGGAGCAGTTATCGGTGCTGAAAAGTCCACTACCCAGGAAGCCGCCGCCCAGAAAGTAGAAGGGGCAAAATCTGTGGGGCTGACAAGCGTTCCCGATGCGGTGCTTGAGTTAAAACACGGCAAGCTGAACGGCATCGTTTTAGAAGGGATTGTTGCGCGGCAGTACCTGATTTTTAATCCGGATCTTGTACTGGCTGATGTGACTTTTCCTGATGCAAAGAAACTTTCTGCTGTTGCACTGCAAAAAGGAAATGATGACCTGGTTAAATTGATTAATGATGTGATTGATGAAAATACGAAAAATGGAAATTTTGAAAAATGGGTGGATGAGTATAGCAAGGTCGCTGTTGAAAAAGCAAAATGACAAAAATGGAAAGGCGCTCCTTGGGGGCGTCTTTTTATATATGTAGAATGAGAGAATATGCATTTAGAGGAAGGGGGGGTTATAATACTTACGAATTATAGAAAATAATGAATTAAATTTTATATGAATAATTATTGACATATATGAATAATTATGCTAATATACCTTTACACTATTAAAAAGAGCAATGCAGTATGTTGGAAAGGAGCGGAAAAAATGAATGCGAGGAAAATGATAAGAGCGGTGATTTTGGGGATAGCAGCTTCCGCGGCGCTGTTTGTTTCAGGCTGCAGCGATGGGAATAAAGCACCGGACCAGGGGGCTGTGCAGAAAGAAAGTCCACTGATGCAGAAGATCAAAAAGCAGGGGAAACTTGTGGTAGGGACTGCTTCCGGTTATCCGCCTTATGAATTTATTGATACCTCTGTCGGTGAAAAGAAAGTTATCGGTATTGACATGGCGCTGGCGCAGAAAATAGCTGATGAATTAGGGGTGAAACTGGAAGTGCAGGATATGAATTTCCAGGCGCTTCTCACTTCGCTGACCGGAGGAAAGGTGGATATCGCTATTGCGGGCATCAATCCGACAGAGGAACGTAAAAAGTCCATGGATTTCTCCGCGGATTATCTGCCGACAGAGCAGAAAGTTATCATTCGTAAGGAAGATGGCAGCCGATACAAAAAATTGGAAGACCTTTTCGGGAAAACCGTCGGCGTACAAAAATCGACAACCCAGGAAGCTCTTGCCAAAGAAAAGATTAAAGACGCGAAGATTGTTTCTTTAGCCCATGTGCCGGAAGTAGTGCTTGAATTGAAACAGGGGAAAGTGGATGGGCTTGTGGTGGAAGGAATTGTCGGCGGACAGTACCTTGTATTCAATGATGATCTTATGTTTTCTGAGGTAGAATTCCCGAATTCAGTGAAGAGTTCTGCTGCAGCGGTGCAAAAAGGAAATGAAGATGTGGTGGCTGTCGTCAATAAAGTCATTAAAGAAAATACAGATAATGGCAATTTTAAAAAATGGACAGATGAATACAGCAGAAAAGCCGTGGAAAATGCTGATAAGCAGTAAAGGAATTCAGCCATATAAGCATGAAAAAACTCACCTTATTCACAAGGTGGGTTTTTACTGTGGGATGCAGGCATAATATGATTTAATTTCTTTTGTTCTTGTATAATAGAAATGGTGGAAGAGATGCAGATGAGGAGGATATTATGCGGCTGGACAAATTTCTTTCCGATATGAATATGGGGACGAGGACGGAATTGAAACGGGACATACGAAAGGGCGCAGTACAGGTCAACGGAGAAAAGATAACGGATCCCGGGTTTATGGTCAATGAAAATGATGAGATTATTTTTGCAGGAGAACCGGTACCCTATTTTCGTTATGAATACTATATGCTGAATAAACCGGCAGGTGTCATCACGGCGACGGAAGACCGGTATCAGAAAACAGTATTGGATTTTTTTGGAGAAAGGCGGCGCAAGGATCTGTCTCCGGTAGGACGGTTGGATAAAGATACCGTAGGACTTCTTCTGGTCACAAATGACGGCGGTTTTCATCATCGTCTGCTTTCTCCAAAAAAGCATATTGATAAAGAATATTATGCCCGCATTGACGGCAGGGTGGATGAGGCAGACAGGGAAAAGTTTGAGAAAGGTATTTATGTCGATGAAATATTTACGGCACTTCCTGCAAAACTTATGATTGACGGATATCGTGAAAATGCTCTGGAAAGTGATTTTATGGATTTGGCAAACAGCCGGGCACCGAAATCGGCATTGGAAAACGGGGTAAGTGAAATTCGGGTTGTGGTGCAGGAAGGGAAATTTCATCAGATTAAGCGTATGTTTCATGCACTTGGAAAAGAGATCATCTACTTAAAGCGGATTCGTATAGGTTCTATTGTCCTTGATCCCACATTGGAAGAAGGCACGTATCGGCGGCTTACTGCAGGAGAAGTAGCCGCTCTTGAAAAAAATGGACATATGTGAAATATCTTTTAGGAAGGCAGCGCAGTATGCTGTAGTATAATGGAAGAAAAGCGGTTTATGCGGTACATTGGTGCAACAGGGAGAATGATATGCTGATTTACTGTGTGGAAGATGATGAAAGCATCCGCGATCTGGTAGGCTACGCGCTGCGGGGGCAGGGATATGGCATGGAAGGATTTGGCTGTGCGGATGATTTCTACAAAGGGATGAAAAAGGCAGTACCCGATTTGGTACTGCTTGATGTCATGCTTCCCGGTGAAGATGGACTCAGCATTTTAAAAAAGATCAGAGAGCGGGAAGCAAATATACCGATTATCATGATGACAGCTAAAAGTAGCGAATTTGATGTGGTTCGCGGGCTTGATCTCGGTGCAGATGATTATGTAACAAAACCTTTTGGCATCATGGAACTGCTGTCGCGGATCCGTTCCGTCCTGCGGAGAAGTGGAAAATCAACAGATCAGAAAGGGGAATTGCTTTCTTTTGGAACCATCCGTGCAGATCGAAACCGCCATGTAGTGACAGTGGATGAGAAAGAAGTGGCGGTCACGCTGAAAGAATTTCAATTACTCTGCTATCTGCTCCTGAATAAAGGGATTGTCCTTTCTAGGGAGCAGATTATGCAGGCGGTGTGGGACATTCCTTTTGAAATGGAAAGCCGGACTATTGATATGCATATCATGAGCCTGCGGCAGAAACTGGGGGGTGAAGGTGCCGCCATACGGACCATTCGAGGCGTGGGGTATCGCCTGGGAGAGCGGGAGAAATAAAATATGATGGGAAGCAAGCGTTTATTTTGTAGGAAAGACGCAGAAAGCGGAGTATTGCAATCTTTTTGAATCACAAAAAATATGAGCCTCTATTCGTTCAGATTTGTCCTATGTAAAACGGCATAAAAAAATTTATCACTGAAACTTAGGGAGAATCTTTTTTTAGAGAAAGTTTTAAGTTTTGTGTAAATAGATGTTCAGCATAATTTGCGGATAGAGATGAACATCTTTTAAGCTTATCTTTCCGTTGTCATAGAGACGTGTATGAATATCCTCGTATTAAAGGCAACCATAAAATTAAAAGCTGTGAAGACCAGTCAAATTTGAGGGGATTATAGCGAAATCGTTAATAAATGAGATAGATACTATTACGTTAACTATAAAGAGTACATTGTCTTTTTTGTCTGAACTTGATTGTTCCAGATTAATTATTACGAGGATAATTGTACTCTTTTTTATATTTAGTTATTTTTCATCTTCAATCATTTATTGTATTCCATGAAGGAAAATATAGGTCTGTAAAGTGACCGCTAAAATCGGCTAAATGGAAGTTTGGTATCGGATATTCCTTTTCGACATATATAAAATATAGAACGATAAATATAAACAGAACAAACATTCTGTTTAATGGTATAATGAAATAGAATATTTGTTTGGGAGGGGTTCCATGGAAATTGGTGAGAAGTTGAATATACTGGCAGATGCGGCAAAGTATGACGTATCCTGTTCTTCCAGCGGGTCATCAAGAAAAAATATGGCCGGCGGCTTGGGAAACGCTAAGTACAGCGGAATATGTCATACCTGGACAGCAGATGGGCGGTGTATTTCTCTCTTGAAGGTACTGATGACGAATGCCTGTATTTACGACTGCGAGTATTGTGTGAACAGAAAGAGCCATGACATACTGAGGGTGTTTCTTTCGCCTGAAGAAATCGCGACGCTGACTATAGAGTTTTATCGGCGGAATTATATAGAGGGGCTGTTCTTATCTTCCGGGATTATCCGCTCGCCCGATTATACGACAGAACTGCTCATTAAAACGGCAAGGATTCTTCGCGAGCGGGAGCATTTTAATGGATACATCCACATGAAAGGGATTCCCGGTACGGATTCCAAACTTTTGAATGAACTGGGGCGCTATGTAGATCGTGTGAGTGTAAATATTGAACTGCCATCGGAAAAGGCATTAAGGCTTTTAGCTCCACAAAAATCACGGGATGCGATCATGGCACCCATGAAGTTCTTTCGGGATCGAATTGCCGAGCAAAAACAGGAGAGATCGAAAAGGGCACCTGCCTTTGTGCCAGCCGGGCAGACGACACAGCTTATCGTGGGAGCAAGCGGAGAGAGCGACCGGGATATTCTTCGTCTGACGGAGGGGCTGTATCGTGTAGCGAAGTTGAAGCGTGTCTATTATTCAGCCTATGTACCTGTAATGGCAGGTAAAAATCTGCCGGTCATTGCAAGGCCGCCGCTCCTGAGGGAGAACCGACTGTATCAGGCGGACTGCTTCGGTATTATGGGTTTTCTGCAGAAGAAATACTGACGGAAAAGGAACCGGATTTTGATATGGATTTGGATCCTAAATCCTGCTGGGCTATGCGCCATCGGGAGTTGTTTCCTGTGGAAATCAACCGCGCCCCTTATGAAATAATTTTGCGTGTGCCGGGAATCGGTGTGATAAGCGCACGGAGAATCGTAAGGATGCGGAGGAATCAATTTGTATCACCGGATGATGTAAAACGGGCAGGGGCGGTCTGGAAGCGGGCGAAGCATTTTGTGACCTGCGGAGGAAAGTATGACGGTATGGGAGATGCTGATACGGGGAATTTAAGAAAGGCACTCTTGTCGAAGCGGGCAGGAAGAAAAATGATGCAGATGAGTCTATTTTCCGGGCAGGTATGAGATGAAATATGTATATGACGGTACATTTGCAGGATTCCTGTCAGCGGTATATCGTATTTACCATGACGGCACGGGTCAGATGGTATCTATCAGCGCATCGCGGGGGAGTGGGGATCTTTTTGGGGAAGAAACAGAAGTGGCGACGGATATAAATCATGCGGAAACCGTGGCGGATGCATTTCTTAAGAGTTGCGGGACGGCCGCCTTCCGATGGTTGTACCGCGCTTTTTTATGTGATGACGACAGTGAGAAATATCTTTTTGACTATGTACGCCGCGGATTCAAATGGGGGAAATCTATTTATACCCATCAGGGGGAAGTCTGGATGTGGGAAATTCTCAGGCGTTCCCAAATGGCGGGGAACGAAGCGGAAAAATTCAAGGGGATCGTAAGGTTCAGCGAATTGGCGGAGGGAATGCTTTATGCGCCCATTCATCCGACGCATCATGTGCTGCCCCTCATTGTCCGTCATTTTCAAAAACGGCTTTCCTGTGAAGAATGGGCAATTCATGATGTGGGTCGGCATGTGGCTGCTTATTATGATGGGAAGCAGGTTACGATTGTTCGTGTGGAAAGTTTGAAAACGGATATAGCCTATAGCCAAGATGAAGAGGGCTTTCAACAGCTGTGGCGCGATTATTACCGCCATATGGCAATCCGGGAAAGAAATAACCCTACCGCACAGCGTTCGTTCCTGCCAAAAAAGTATTGGGCTTATCTGACAGAAATGAGCGGAAAAACGTAGGATAGCGAAAGAGGATCATGTCATCGCAGGGAAGTTGTACAGCGAGGAAAAATAGTTGGGATGTTTTTCCCGGTGGTACTTGCAGAAAGGAAAGTATTCGTGGTATCACTAAAAGAGAAGCAGTCGATGAGATCACGCAGCCGGCTTTCTATACGGGATGTCCGAAAGCATGGGCGGCATTTTGAATGGTGAAAGAGGTGTATGCAGTTGAAAAATAAGATTCTCATTGCGTATTATTCCATGACCTCACATACAAGACGCGTAGCGGAACTGATTCAAAATGCGGTCGGCGGGGAATTGGCATCCATACGGACGAAAGAAACGTATCCTTCCGATTATGAAGCGATGGTGGAACAGGGGCGTAGGGAAGTGAATGAAGGATTCCTTCCGGTCTTAAATGAGTTCCCTGTGGATATAGATGCCTGCCATATGATTTTTCTGGGAACGCCGGTGTGGTGGTACAGTATCGCTCCGGCGATGAAAAGTTTCCTGAAAAACCATGACTTAAGAGGAAAGATTATCTATCCCTTTGTTACTAATGAAGGATGGGCCGGGCATGCCCTGCAGGATTTTGCGACTAATCTTTCGGGAGGCTGTGTCAAATCCGGAATGAATGTAAAATTTTCCGGCGATATCTTAATTACAAAAGAGGTGCAGATCCGGAATTGGGCAAAAGAAGCTGTGAAAGATATTTTCTGAAAGAAAGGGGAAGAAAATTATGAAAATCCTTACTGTGTATTTTTCAAAAACGGGACATACAAAAGCGATTGCGGAAATGATTCATAAGGCGGTGGGCGGAGAACTCGGTGAAATCCGTACAAAGAGGAGTTATGCTCCTTCTTACGGTATGGCAGTCCTGCAGGGGGGATTGGAACAGTTGAGAAAATCGCTTCCCGAATTGGCAGAAATGCCTGAAACGGCAGAGTACGATGTCATATTTGTTGGATCTCCCGTATGGTGGTTTACGCTTACGCCTGCTGTAAAAAGTTTCATCAGCAAAGCAGAATGGAAAGGGAAGCGGATATATCCTTTCTTTACAAGCGGCGGGCAGCCGGGAAAGACGGCAAATGATTTTAAAAGATTGTTGGAAGATAAAGGCGCGCTGGTAGGCGGTTCTTTATCAGTACCGTATAAGAGGAACCTGCCGCAGAGGCCGGTGGATGAAATTATCCGCTGGGCGGAGGAAAATAAGTTTGAAGAGTAGATGAAAGGATATTATGGCATATAAAAAAATAATGGCAGCAGCATTTGCGGTAACGCTCTTTCTGGCAGGCTGCGCGGGCAGTACGGATAAAGGTACTTCCCAGGCGGCTGTCCCGTTGAAGGAGACGATGAATCCGATATCTGTTCGCCAACTGGTAGCCGCAGATAATGAACACAACCGCACAATCATGTTCCAGTTGCTGAAATCGGTGGAAGCGTTTGTGGAATATCGTGAAAAAGGAAATGACAGAATTTTTTCTGTTTCTGCCAAAGGTGCTGCTCTCAAAGGAAATAATGGCATAACGGACAGTTATATATATACGGCGGAATTGACAGATTTGAAGAAAGGTACGGCATATGAGTATCGTACACGTACCGGAAATACTGTCAGCGGCTGGATGGATTTCAGGACTGATGACGGCGGCGCTTTTAAGGCGGTGATTTATCCTGATTCCCAGAGTGCGGATTATACAGGCTGGTCAAAGCTGGCGACCAAAGCGTATGAATTAAATAAAGATGCTGCGCTTTTCATCAGTATGGGTGACTTGGTAGATAATGGACAGGATGAATACCAGTGGCAGGCATGGATGCGCTCTATGAAAGGGATTATGGATACCATTCCTGGCGCGGTGATGATGGGGAATCATGAAGATTATTCTCTCGATTGGAAAATGGCAAAACCGGACAGATATTTGGCTCATTTTCATTTGCCGAATAATGGAGATGCTGATTATAAAGACCATTTCTACTCTTTTGATTGGGGAGATGTGCATTTTACCGTACTGGATACACAGCTTAATGAATTAAAAGAATGGTATCCTGATTTGTTTGAAAGAGAAAAGAAATGGGCAGCTGATGATTTAGCAAGGACCGATAAAAAGTGGAAAGTTGTTTTGATGCACAAGGATCCTCTGCAATATGCCTTTGCAGGAAGGGAAGGGAGAGAAGAAGGATTTTCTCCGGAAGGACAGGAATTTATGCCTGTCTTTGATGCAAGCCATGTGGATCTGGTTTTGTCTGCCCATCTGCATACGTATAGGGATCGCGGACGCATTTATGACTTCAGGCGTGCGGAAACAGGACCTTACTATATCATTACCGGGGTGGCCGGGGATGTGCGCTATCCGGGACTGTGGAAAGCACATTCATTGGACATCTATTCTGCACCACAGCCGGAAACCGATAATTACCTTGTCATGGAAGCGGGAGAAGATGCTCTTGTTGTTACAGGCTATACTTCGGACGGGCAGGAAATGCATAAGTCCGTTATAAGGAAATAATATATGGTATAGAAATGGCTGATTAATCCGATAGGAAACAATCGGTCATTTTTAAATAAACCGGAAAGTATTACAGGTAAATACAGGTGCTTTATAGAAAGTGGAGAGGAATGTGAAAAAATTTTCTGATGTATATCTAATTCATTCTTGACATTGTTACAGTTGTGTAGAATAATCAAGGATAATCAAAACATGTGCGTAAAAATACGTGCGAAGAATGGAAGGGGTTGGAGTTATGGCAGAAACAGCTTGGTCACTGGTACCACCGGTTATAACGATTGTTTTGGCGCTGGTTACCAAAGAAGTTTATATGTCACTGGCGATCGGTATTTTCATTGGAGCATTTATGTTCACGGGATTCAATTTCCTGGGGGCGATCGACACCATGTTTGATATCATGTCGAATAAGGTTGGAGGGAATGTGAATATTCTCGTATTCCTGGTTCTTTTGGGGATTATTGTTTCAGCGATTCAGAAATCAGGAGCTTCTCAGGCGTATGGTAATTATGCAGCGAGGAAGATTAATGGGAAACGATCCGCACTGCTGGTTACTTTTTTTCTGGGACTTTTGATTTTTATTGATGATTATTTCAACTGTCTTACGGTCGGTACGGTTATGAGACCTGTTACAGATAAGTTTAAAATCACCCGTGCGAAACTGGCATATATTATTGATGCTACGGCGGCTCCAATCTGCATTATCGCTCCGGTTTCCAGCTGGGCAGCAGCTGTATCGTCTTCTCTTCCTGAAAACAGCGGGATTGATGGGTTCTCTTTATTCCTGCATACAATTCCGCTGAACTTGTATGCGTGGCTTACCATTATTTTTATGCTTTTTATCATTTTTCTGAATAAAGATTTCTCCCGCATGGCGGCTTTTGAAAAGGAAAGCGGAAGTACGCTGGTGATTCCTGCGGAATATGCGGATAATGAATCTACAGCTCCTGTAGGAAACGGACGAATCATGGACCTTGTGTTTCCTTTACTTGTACTCATTGGAAGCTGTATTTTCGGTATGCTTTATACCGGCGGTATTTTGGAAGGGAAGAGTGTTATTGATGCCTTTGCCGAATGTAATTCAGCGAAAGGTCTTGTGATGGGGTCCTTCATGGCTCTTGTTTTTACTCTTATCCTTTATGTACCCAGAAAAATTCTTGATTTCACGACTTTCTGTTCCTGCTTTGTTGATGGATTTAAGCAGATGGCTTCCGCAATCTTCATTCTTTGTCTCGCATGGACTCTTTCCGGCGTTTGCGGTGAATCTTACCTGAATATCGGCGGATATGTAGGCGGTGTGGTGAGCGGAAACCAGACGGTAGCGGTCATGCTCCCTGCGATGTTCTTCCTTGTGGCGCTTGGTCTTGCTTTTGCAACGGGTACTTCCTGGGGGACGTTTGGTATTTTGATTCCTATTGTTCTTGCAATCACGGGAACAAATATGAATCTGGCAACGATGACGGTTGCCGCTGTTTTAGCAGGGGCTGTCGGCGGAGACCATGTATCTCCGATTTCCGATACTACAATCCTTGCTTCCGCCGGAGCGCAGTGCAACCATATCGACCATGTGTCTACACAGATTCCCTATGTACTTTGTGTTTCTTCCTGCTGCGTAGCCGGTTATATTGTGGCCGGCGTAACGGGAGAAGGCCTCTTGGGAACTTTTTCCGGTATCATTCTGCTGATACTTATGATGGCAGGAATCTACAAGTTTAAAATGAAGTGATTATAAATAAAAGACAGGACTCCTTGAGGGTCCTGTTTTCGATTGGCCGTATATTTAAAAGTTATTGCAGTTTCTCCTTGGTTTTGATAATAAGGCTAAAGAGAATAAGAAACGTCATAAGTGCTGTGATGGCCGCCGCCCAGGCGATACCGATGCGGGCTATGGCGGCAAAAGAGAATTCTATAGGGAATAATATAACTGTCAGGATACTTGCTGAGATATATCCTATAGCAAGAATCTGGATTTTCCGGCGGAAAAGTAAAGAGAAAAGAAATCCCGCCAAAAGGCCGAAAAGTCCTGCGGGGAAAAGGCAGTCGTATTTCCAGGCGATTAAAGACAGAAGGGAGAGAAGAAGAGAATATTTCATAAGACCTCCGGTATGATTTTGTGATTGTCACTTATTATATGACAGATGCAGGAGAAAAAAGAAGTATTTTCATATAGAAATCAGTGCACATCAAGCTCTGTCTGGGACGGGGAGAAAATCAATTTTGTGTGATATACTATTTTTATGAATGCAGAAAATAAGGAGAATAAAATGCATAATGAGCAAAAAGTAACAAAGTCCGTCTATTGGGTCGGGAGCAATGATTTTATTACACCTCGTTTTGATAATTATATTCCTTTGAAACGGGGAATTTCGTATAATTCATATTTTATTGATGATGAAAAGACCTGTATTCTTGATGCGGTAGATAATGCAGCGCGTGATTTATTCCTGGGGAATGTGAAAGAATTACTTCATGACCGCCCGCTGGATTATATCATCGTAAATCACATGGAGCCTGATCATTCCGGTTCTTTGCTGGAACTGGCAAAGCGGTATCCGGAAGCAAAGATTTGCGCGACGCCGGCAGCGCTGAAAATGTTTGAGCAGTATTTTCATGAACCCATGGCGGAAAGATATATCAGGACAAACGAAAAATTGGTGATCGACCTGGGGCACCATAAGATGAGATTTATTCCAGCGCCGATGGTTCATTGGCCGGAGGTAACTTTTACCTATGAGGAAACGGAAAAGATTCTTTTCTCTGCTGATGCGTTTGGTACTTTCGGCGTGCTCCACGGAAGTGTTTTTTCCGATGATACAGATTATGAAGAAGAGTATCTTGAAGAAGCGCGGCGTTACTATATGAGTATTATTGCTAAATATGGCGCACAGGTACTGAGGACTCTTCAAAAGACAGAAAGCCTTGATGTATCCATGGTTTGTCCTCTTCATGGCCCTGTGCATCGGACAGAAGCCGATATTTCCCGCATAATGAACTTATACCGTCAGTTAGCATCGTGGATGCCGGAGTATCGTTCTGCAGCGGTTTGTTTTGCATCGGCTTATGGGAATACGGCATTTGCTGCACAGCGCCTCATGTTCTTCCTTGGGCAAAAGGGAATCCGCCATTTGAAGTTAATTGATCTTTGCACGATACCTGTCAGTTACGCATGGGCAGAAGCAATGAGGCGGAGTCATCTCGTTTTGGCAGCGCCGACATTAAATATGGATCTTCATCCGATGATGCAGAATTTCCTTCATGAATGCAGCGTGATGGGGCTGCAAAACCGGACAGTGTCGCAGTTGGGTGCCTGATATAAGTGTGAAGAAGATAACTGAAACAGCCGTCGGCTGGAAGAACTGTACAATTCTTGGCGATGCGGTAAATATAGCATCTGCTGTCAGCGCAAAGGAAGACAGGGAACTGGAAGTGCTGGCAGGTATACTGGCGCAGGATATTTTAAAATAATGAAAGCATAAGGCGTAATATGAACTGGAAATATGTAATGGCAGCCGCTTGTGTTATCGGGGCGCTGCTTGCGGGAGGCTGTGGAAAACCGTCTGTCCATGTAATGACGGTAAAAATGGAGAAAGTTCCTTTTGCGATGGAAACAAGGGTGGTGCCTGAAGCGCTTCATATAGCGCCTGTCATTCCATCTGTTTCAGGGGGTCTTATTTCCGGTTTGCCGGAAGTAGGACAAACGGTAGAAGCAGGGGAGGTACTCTTCCAAATTGATTCGTCCCAGTATGAATCACAGGCCTCCGCACTGCAGGCACAAATTTCTGCTTCTTCATCTGTGGTGTACGGCGCGGCTGCTCCTAAGGATGATAACAGTATAGAAGCATCGCTTTTGCGGCAGGGAATCATTACCCGCGCGGAATATGATAAAATACAGGGAAGAAAAAGTGTTCCCCAAGAGGTTTCGAACAGCTCGGCAACCCCAGGATTGGCGGAAGCACTTGCTTCTGTAGAGCGGGCTATTGCGGCCTGTACGGTACGCGCACCTATCAGTGGTACGATTTCTCAGGTATATCTTGGTGATGCGAAGATAGCGGCAGCCGGGCGGCCGGCTTTGCTTATCCGCCAAAATACGCCGGTTATTGCGGAGATAAGTCTTCCGTCTGAACTGGATTCCGCGATGGAGAAAATGAAAGAGGAAAAAACACTTACCGTCTTCTTCTCTTCTGCAGATAAATCGTGGTATGGAGAATTAAAAAAACAGCCCAATGAAAATGGGGAAAGATATACTTCTTACAAAGTGCAGACAGATAACCCGGATGGAGAAATTAAAATCGGTGAGCCTTATACCGTTCGTTTGCAAAGCACGGAACCGGTGCCGTATATCGTGATTCCCCGGTCTGCGATTATCGGTGAAAATACGGTGGCTGTTATAAGGGATGATTTTCTTGTGGACTTGAAAACAGTCAATGTGGCTTATGTGGAGGATGAAAAGGCATTCCTTTTGGATGGTCTTCAGGAGGGGGAGCGTGTAGTCACAGATCCGACTGACAAGCTTGAAATGGGAATGCAGGTAAGTACGATATCAGTGAATTAAAGGATCATGTTCCTTTTGTTTTTTATGGTGGCAGATTAGAATGAAATGGTGTCGGGAAGATTATACAGGTTCAGCGGTAGAGACTGCTAAGCATCTGATTGGTGCAGTTCTGGTGCATGAGACGAAAGAAGGAATTACGGCAGGAAGAATTACCGAATGTGAAGCATATGGAGGATTCTACCGGGGAAAACCAGATGACGGCGCCCATTCCTACAAGGGGCTTACGCCAAGGACACAAGCTATTTTTGGAGAAGGCGGGCATATTTATGTATATATGATTTATGGGATGTACTGGTGCATGAACGTGGTCTGCGGCCATGAAGGGGATGGATATGCCGTTCTTCTCCGTGCGTTGGAACCGTTGGAAGGGAAAGATCTGATGGAAAAACGTCGGGGAAAAGCAAGAGGAAGGCTGCTTACCGCAGGCCCGGGCCGTCTTACAATGGCAATGGGTATTGATAAATCCTTTTATGGGGCCGATCTGGTGCATGGAAGCGTATATATAGAGGATGGAAAGGAAAAGGCGCAGGTGGAACGGTCCAAGCGGATTAATATTGATTATGCCCGGTATGGGAAAAATTTCCCCTGGCGGTTTACGATGAAAGGCAGTCTTTGGATTTCCAAGTAAAGGGGCAGAGCAGCATGCAGTATATTTCGCATTATGAATCACCTTTAGGGGCAATCACGCTGGCAGCTGATGAAAAAGGTTTAACCGGTCTCTGGTTTGACGGAGAAAAGTATTTTGGAAATACGCTGGAAGCAGAGTATGAAGAAAAGGAAACCGTCATTCTGAAGAAAGCGGAAAAATGGCTGGATACGTATTTTATGGGACGGTGTCCGGAGAAAAAGCTTCCGCTCCACTTACAGGGGACAGAATTTCAAAAAGCGGTTTGGGCAATTCTTTTAAATATTCCTTACGGACAGACGGAAACTTATGGTAAGATTGCGAAAGAAATCGCGAGGGGCAGGGGAAGAGAACATATGTCGGCGCAGGCAGTCGGAGGCGCAGTAGGGCATAATCCTGTTTCCATTATTGTGCCGTGCCATCGGGTCGTAGGCGCTGATGGGAATTTGACGGGATATACAGGAGGAATTGAAAGAAAAATCGCTCTCTTGCAGCTTGAAGGGCACTCCATGGAATCCTTTTACCGGCCGCGAAAGGGAACAGCATTATAAATATAGTTGAATCTCCGTACTCAGGCGGGGGTTTTATTTTGCGCCGGATATTTCCGTGAGGGGTAAGACTTAAGCTTTGTGGTAAAAAACAGGTGTTTCCAGTATAATAATAAAAATATAAAACTGGTCGAGGAGCAGGATTGATGAAATTACTCCGGTTGATTTTGCAGGGGTTTAAGTCCTTTGCCGATAAAACAACAATTGAATTTGCTGACGGTATGACGGTTATCGTGGGACCGAACGGCTGCGGGAAAAGTAATATTTCCGATGCTGTCCGCTGGGTTTTGGGTGAACAGAATGTCCACAATCTCCGCGGGCAGAAAACGGAAGATATCATTTTCTCCGGGGCAGAAGGAAGAAATCCGAAAAATGCGGCGGAAGTTACCATGGTATTGGATAACAGCGCCCATGAATTTTCTTTTGATACGGCGGAGGTGTCCATTACCCGCCGCGTCCTCCGGAATGGAGAAAGTGATTTTTATATCAATAAACGGAGCTGCCGCCTGAAGGATATACAGGAGCTTCTGGCGGATACTGGTCTTGGAAAAGGATCAATGGCCATCATCGGGCAAAACCGGGTGGATCAGGTTCTGACGTCCCGTCCGGAAGACAGGCGTCTCATTTTTGAAGAAGTGGCGGGGATCAGTTTATTCCGCATGAGAAAAAACGAGGGGCTTCGGAAACTGGAAAAAACGGCAGAGAATATGGAGCGTGTCCGTGACTTGGTGGCACTTCTTGATGAGCAGCTGGGACCGATGAAAGAGGCTGCGGAAAAATCTAAAATTTATAAGGCTCTCTCCAAAGACAGACGTGCAGTGGAAGCGACAATGTCACTTCTCCGGCTGACATCGGTGGGGCGGATGATCGCCCGGTATGAAAACGAATATAATTCTCTTGCAGATCAAGATGTAAAGTGGCAGACGGAACTTGCCCGTTATGCGGAAGCGAAGGCAAAAATCGAAAAAGAGGAACTGGAACAGCAGGAAAATCTGCGTAAGGCCGGCGCCGACTCTGCAGAAAAGCAGCGATTGATGGAGACGCTCCGCGGAGATTACCGCGTCAAGGAAGAAGCACTTCGTCATGCGGAGGAGGAGTCTGTCCGTTTAAAAGAAGATGAAGAAGACCAAACTGAAGCGGAAAATGAATTGAAAGAAGAAATGCGGGAAATGCTGGCGGAGCTGGCGGAGGCGGAGTCTCTCCTTCTGGAGAAACAAACATTGCTTAAAGCAGAAGAAGAAAAGCGTCGCATTGCAGAAAGCGAGCTTTTGGCGGCGGAAACGGCTTATCAGGATGCACTGGCAGTC
>ENA-OOZD01000192-OOZD01000192.1-human-gut-metagenome-genome-assembly--contig:-NODE-192-length-33012-cov-1.851443_pt1 | contig 33012 bp, 32 predicted proteins | sample MGYA00241186_ERZ501395 | MGnify/ENA primary metagenome ERZ501395 (study PRJEB25962, sample SAMEA2042730) | human gut metagenome | biome: human gut; feature: human-associated habitat; material: faeces... | reverse complement strand
GCTGTCAACCCAGAGGGTAAGACTGCCTACATACGGCTGGATCATCCCGGACACCGAACTTCTTACAGAGTCCACATCCGTTTTCATCCGGTTCAGCTTGGCATTGGTCGTTGCTGTTCCAAAGTTCCCGGAAACCACATCGTTAAGTTTTCCAAGAATGCTTATGTCACTGCCTGCCAGGTTATCTGCCACATTTGCTGTTGCCTGGTATGTTCCGACAAACGTTGCAATCGCAAGCATTACAGCTATGGCTGTCACATATATTTTTCTGCTTTTTCTATTTTGTTTTTTCTTTTCTGTATGATCTGCTTTTCTCATATGCTACCTCACTTTGAATCAAGAACCGTCTGTAATGTCTGCAAATCTCCCTTTAATGCCGTTATCTGGCTTTCGAGGTAATTGATTTTTGCATTTGTTACAGCATCTTCATAAGAACCTGTTACCTGCGCATTCTTTGCTCCAAGCAATGACTGGATGGAATTTGAAATGTTATCCGTAACTTGTGCCGTCACAGGAATTGTATTCCAGACGGTGTTCCAGGCAAAAGCGAAAATGATGCATACGAGCAGCAATTTAGCCTTATCAAATAATTTTTTTCTTATTAAATTGTCAGTCCTGCCGGACTTATGTCTTTCGGTTAGGTTTTTACCCCCCCCCCGAAAGCATATTTAATATAATTTTTAGACATTATATCGTGTCTCCTTTCAGTAAGGCTTACACGATCATACATAAAGAGATATGGTTTAATAGATGCAGAACGCGGCAAAAACGCCTATGTCGAGGTCCGAGAGGTAAGTGTTGGAGCTGCCATGGTCAACAATGCAGAACTTGTGGTCGTAGTTGAAGTCCGGGCTGCGGAGCCACCACCACTGGTTGGCTGAACTGTTAATGTTCCGGCTTGCAGGTGTCGTTGCAATGCTCTGGAAATACTGGTACTGGAACGTTGCATTTGCTTCAGTTGTCGTACAGTACGATCCATTGCCGACACCGCTTCCACCAAATACTTCTTTGCCGGAAAGCAGGAAACATTTATCTCCCGTTACAGAATTACCACCACCACTGTTACTTCCGTTATAAGTTCCAGTTACTTTCTGTACATAGCCAATGGCATTCTGCGTAGCCTGCGGCAGCTTTGCAAGGTACTGCGGCATCGTGGTGCTTCTCATTTGTGATGCTGCCCAGCTTCCACTGTTTGAACCATTGCTGTTCATCGGTGCATAATTTACACCCCACGGAGTCGCACTGGCATTCATCGTTACCGGCTGACCGTTTGTAGCCCCTTTTGGTGCTCCAAGTGGCATAACCGTAAGTACATCACCATACTGGTTGCTGTTCAGTAGGTTGCCATTTGCATCGCTTGGCCTATCCTGGTTGATTCCGATGATGGTATAGGTATAAGTACCATCACTTATAGTATCTCCGACATGTGCTATTTGATGAATTATTCCTGCTTTACACATGTTCTGTATGTCTGCAATTGTCATCTGAAACAAATCCCCATACAGGCGTTTACTTACATCTTTTCCCTGTATAGTAATACTTGTTGTGATAGATTGAACTGTTCCATTCGAAAAGATATACGGATACTTTACTGTATACGTCCCATCTGGTAGTTTTTCAAAAACAGCTTCATAATGAGTGCCATTTGCCTTCATTGTGCATGATCCTACGGTCGTACTGCCACTGCCTTTCAACAAAATGACTGTCTTAGATGCATATGCGCTGTTTGTAGAGTCAATCCACACTGTCAACTTAGAAAAACAGTTGTTGATCAGATAATCAACATTTTTTTGAATCGTATGAAAACTACCGTTTAATGAATTCAGTTTGGCATTAGTAGTTGCTGCTTCATAAGTAGTTGTCACAACATCATCTGTCTGCCCAATTGTCGATACGAACCTGTTCTCCTGTCTGTTTGCATTAGACTGTACATTAGATGCAAAAACCGGAATGCTGCAGATCAATATAGACGAAATAACCAAAAATACAATTTTTCTTATTCTTAATATCCCGCTATTTTTCATGTGAATCCACCTACTTTCCTAATGCTGTCCGCAATTCATTTACAGAATTTTGAAGCGTTGTAACCTGCTTCTGCAAACTATTAAGTTTTGCATTTGTAGATGAAGATTCGTAAGATCCTGTTACCTGTGCATCGACTGGCCCAAGCAGTGCCTGAGCTACAGTCTGTAAATTGTCATTTACAGCAGCACCCACGGGAGAAGTCCCCCATAGCAGAGCAAAAATAATGCAAAAAGCAAATGTTCTGATTTTTTCTGTATGATCGTGTATTAAGTTTTTAGGTTTGTGTTTGGGATTACCGTGTTCTGTCCCTTGCTTTGGAGGATCTGATTTTACCCCCCCCCCGAAAATTTGCGAAACTTTTGTAAATAAATGTTTCATTTCCGGCTCCTTTCTTTTTAATGCGTATGTTATGGAATTTGTAAAACAAATTCCGAGCTTCTCAGTTGTTGAATTTTTTAAATTAACATCTATTAACTTGTTAATATCTGTTAATAACTAAAAAAATGTCTGTTTCCATATCTTACAGTTTTTGTGATCCAGCTTTCCCAATACTGTGCTTAGTTAGCAGGACCACGGTGTTTATATGGTTTGTATGGATTGGTGTAAAAAATATTTTTACAATAGTTACTTTCCGATCTTCCCGGACTGACCTTCACAGTAAAGCCAGATGTCTTTTTTTAAAAATGCGCCTGCTTTAAATTTTTTCTCCTATGGTAAAAAGACTGATCCAGGATTCCACTGCTTCTTTTTTCTCGCAGTGAATCGTGTAAGATTACACATCTGTAATCATACACTGGCAGTCCTGTACTCCCTTTTCTTCCGATAATACTCTGATGTTCAAATGTCCTTATGTCCTCACGGATCCCCATATAACTACAGACGTCATTTTCAGGAGAAATTTATGTTATATCCGGCAGAACCTGATTTTCATGTTGTCGCTCTGCTGGATTATAACCGTATGTTGGATATACAGCATCTCATGCCCGGTGTTCCCTGACGCATCCCGCGTGTACATGAAAGATACCATGAACTGCATCCTCCCCTTTGTTTTCTGTGTATTCCAGTCGGAATGCCTCGATAATTGACAGGTTTCCACCGTCCATTTTACTGTTCTGACTCAACATGGATAGAATCAATTGTAATATTTCTGGACAGTGCAGCTGCCTTGTAATCCGCATCTACATAGATGTACAGATATCCACTGCCCTGTTCATAGCTGCAGACTATATCCGGAGTCGATGCACCATACTGTATGGTGATGTTGCTTGTCGACTTGATATTGGTCAACCCCACAAGGTTTCCATTAATTTTCCACCGGATGCCGCCGGCATGTGTTCCACCGGTTACGTTCTCGTACCGCACCGTTTTTCCAGAGTTACTTCCAGTGCTGTTCACCAAAACAATACCGTCAGTCCATTGATCCGTATCATTCACCTTCTTGGATACCTCTGTAATTTTCTGCCACAGCGTAGAAATTTTTGCGAAAATTGTACCGCCTTTTACATCTACAGCGTCTGAGGAATCCCCCATTGTCTTTTTAATGGCATTATCCGCATTCTGACGGGCAGTGGTTTCCTTGTCAATGGCTTTTGTTACATTGGAAAGATTTGTGGTAAGCCCTGCTACACCATTTTTAAGCGTTGTGATATCTGTTCCATCCTTTTTCAGCTGATCATCCAGTGTTTTGATCGTGGCTTTTACATTTGTAATTTTCTGCTGCGTGTCAGCGTCAAGACGGCTGATATTTCCTGATAACGTCTGGTTCAGCTGGTCAAGGGCAGCCTGCAGATCTGTTTTTGCCTGTGCAAGAGCCTGTTTATTCTCCGCACTGGCATCATCCGTATATTTCTTCTGTGCTGCCTCAACCTTGGACATCTTATCATTTACATTCTTGATCTGGTCATTGATACTGTCACTAAGTTCTTTCTTTGTCTGGTCAATCTGGTCTTTTCTGTCCTGTATCTCCTTATCAATGGCCTTCTGCAGTGCATCAGTAAGGGAAGTTGTGCTTCCAGACAGCTGGGTGATCTTCTCGTCGAGCAAACTGTCACCGGCATTAAGTGCATCCAGTGCATCTGCGATCTGCTGGTTGATGTCTGCAACTTTCTTCTGCGTTGCATTATCCAGCCCATCCACAGTGTCAGACAGGGAATCAAGGTTGCCTTTATATGCATTAAGGGAATCCTGCAGGGCCTGTTTTGCATCCTCGAGCGCAGTCCGGTTCGACTCTGACTGATCATCGGCATATGCCTGGCTTGCTTTCTTGTATGCATCCAGCTTCTCCTGCACATCCGACATGTTATCAGCGATTGATCCCTTTATATCCGTGATGGCAGATTCCCTCTTCTGGCTCTCTGCATTCAGTGCTTCCTGCAGTGTTGTGATGTTATCTCCATTTGCATCTATGGTCTGTGAAAGGGATGCACACTCATCGGAAAGGCTTTTAAAGTTCTCCCCGATAATGTTTTCAATCTGTGTCACAGCATAGCTGAGCTGGTTGATTGCTTTCGTATACTCCTTCTCATTTCCGGAAAGGACACCGACGAACTGTGCTATCGTCATATCAGAAGTATCAACAACTTCCGCTTTATCAATGGAACCTTTCTTTGCGGTGATCCGGCGCAGGAAAGCATTTTTTACGTTGATCTTCCCACCAAGGTCGTCCGCATTCTGATTGATCTGTTTGATCTGTTCATTGATATTTGTCACTGACTGCTGTACAGTTGCCATCTTGTTATCAAGGTTTGAACTTGATTCCTTCTGTGAATCCTTGATCTGGCTGCTTAAAGAAGTAATCTGTGACTGCATACTGTTAATATTGGAAGTTATGGAATTCACAGAATCCTTAACACCCTTGATATCACTTGCCACTGATTCCGCCGCTTTCTTGGCAGAGCTGCTTTCGATCTCACTAATCTCAGCAGATGTAAAATAGTCGGTTCCCTTTACCGGTGTCTTTACATTTTTCTCTACCTGCTTAATAATGTCATTCTGGATTTTTGTAAGTTCCTTCTCTTTCACCACGGTATCCGTATTCTTTAGTACATCTTTTACCGTTTTGGTGACGTTGAGCTGCTTTGTGATCTGCTCAATCGTCTGCGGGGAAAGTGTTACATCATTTCCTTTGATATATTTTGTTATGGTATTCTGCAGGCTGCTCTGGATATTCTTCTCAACCGTGCTCTGGATGGCAGCCACATCATCATCGGATATTTTGGAAACATCTGTATTTCCAACTGCACCTTTCACAGCCGATTTGATCATTCCCTTGACCTCAGAACGCTGTCCTTCGGAAAGTGAGTCCATACTGTAAGATCCTTCTGCTGCTACAGCCTTTTCCACAGTCTGCTTCACATTTTGGGTAACCTGCTTGACAAGTTCCTTTTTCGTTGCTGCTGGAATGTTGTCTTTAATATGATCACTTACCGCCTGTTCAATCATTTCAGACGATACATAATCCCCTACCTTCTCTGATATGACCTTTTCTGCAATCTGCCCGGTTACATCATCGTCCATCTGATCGGTAACCTGATCGGATACCTTATCAACGAATGCTTCTGCCAGAACAGCTTTCTGTCCTGTATTCTGACCGATGATAAAAGTCACCAGTATTACCACGGCAAGGGACAATGTAATGCATCCACCTATCAGGACATTTTTTGTTTTCCTTTTCATTTCCCGTTTTCCTCCTATTTATTTACATCCAATCTGTTATCGCCGGTTTCATAGGATATGGATACACCTTCCTGTGCATTGTATATAAATACGCTGAAACAAATACCTTTCCCATCATCCTCCACGGATTCCGCTTCCATCATAACTCCATATGTAAGCAGATCTTCTCCTTCATATAAAGGAGTGACTTTGTAAAGAACATGGTTTCCTGTTCGTTCAATATATTGAACGGTTTTTGTTTCAAATGTAAGCATCCCATCTCCTATTTTTAGAGCATCATTACCAGAATTAAGCTGTCTTGTTCCAGTAATCAAATTTTTTGGATTTGCGTTTTCCCCCGACAGACAATATGCGATCAGGTGGCATCTGTTATATAAATAGTTTCCCTCTATCACTCCCGCATATTTGTTCTGTATCCAGCCAGATGGCTTTACCATCCCAATTTCACCACGCTCCTCTGGCAAAGACTCTTTTCCAATACATGCATATGCTGTGCCGGTTCTTCCAAGTTTATCAAGTTTACTAAACTTTTTAAAAGCGCCTTTCGAGGCATCTGAAAGATCTAAATCCGGAATGTTCTTATTTAGGGTACAATAGGATTCCCCAGAATATGCCGGAATTTCATCTATGATCACATTCCCTTTTGTGTCTTTAAGGGAATGTACATATGCATCCTTCTTTTTTGAGGTTGTATTGGTGGAAGCCTTTCCTGTCCCATTGGCAACTTTATCTACCACATCTTTCATCGTTTCCTTAATCGATGCGTGATTTTTTTTGCTGCCGGTATTACTGTATTCAGAGACTTTTTCCTTTAAAGAATCCGTCTGTTTTTCTACAGATTTCTTTATATGGCCGGAAACCTTTTCTATGCTGTCCGTTATTCCAAAATCCTCATTCTGACCTTTGGAACTGGTAACATCCTGCGGACCGGAAGATACCCATGGATAGTCCATATCAGCATCGCCATATTGGGATATTGCGGCCATAATAACCAGTATTGCAAGGGATACGGCCGTCAGACGAACTTTTCTTTTCCTAAAAAAGCTAAAAATATTCCTGCTCCTTTCTGTATACAGACTGCCGCAGCCTTCTGGCCGATAACATATACTCACTCCTTTCCCGGCATCGCGCCATCTTAGTCATAAATATAGTTAAAATGTCAAGCACGAAAAGAGCAGTTTAAAATAAAAAGCATGGTCTTAAAATGCACCATGCTTTTTTTATCAAAATTCAAGAAAAATAAGATAATCTTGATTAGCTTTTATAATTTTTTCAGTAACACTTATTCTTCGTCCAAATGTTTTAAATTCACCTGGTCCTGTTGAGGTATGCAGTCCATTAGTCTTCCCGAGATAATCACCAAAACTTTTTGCATAAATAGTAACCAATTCTGGGAATGTCTTGTCCGGCCATGTTATATCCATTCTGCTTATCTTCCTCCAACAGGGACGAATTTTAATGGATATAAGCTTTTTACATCGAAAAAGCAAAAAGGAATCAACTGGAAAACCACCCATAAGATCTGGTTCTATCTGCATCTGATAATAACTCCCACTATGCGTCTCTCTTACAATAAATTGTTCTAATTTTCTGTAGACAACTTTTGAGGTCTCTCTCCGGCAAATTTTTTTGCCACATATTTCCACAGTTCCACGATCTATATCAATTCTCATTTCTTTGTTTTTTCCTCTTTTCCCTTAAAAGCTTTTTCCGATCATGTCTGTATATGTACTCAAGAATTTCCCTTACAGACCATTCAACGGTAAACTGCTTGTGATAATATTCTGTCTGGTTCATCCGAAATTCATAATTTTTATGGTACAAAGTGACTCTTCCACTCATTTTAGGCTTAAAATACCATTTCCCGGCTTCGGTCGTAATGTAAATATTTTCATTTTTCTCCTCACATTTCATTCCGTATTTTGACCCGAAAGTTACAGCCTGTGAGAAGAGATAATCGAAATCTTCATTTTTTATCATCATTTCAGTATCTTTGTCCAGCTGCCCTGTTTTATCATATTCTTCCATCGAATTAAAAAATGTGTCCTCATTTTTATTATCTTCTGATTTAATTTCTATAGTTTTATACTTGTTTTCAGTTTGTTCACCATATGTATCATTGTTGTACTTGTCTTTTGTAATTCTCTGATTTGTCTTTCCCAGAGATTCACCAAAACATTTTATTACTTTTTTGTTTTTCATTTCATTGATATAATCATCTAAAAGTATACGAATTAGTCCCATATCACATTTTCTCCCTTTCCTTAACAAAGAATAGTCACAAACACAGATAAAAAGTCAACCCAATTTAACAAAATCTCATTGCATTATAAAAAAATAATGATATAATGTAGATATAATTTTTAATGTTTTTAACAGAAAACAACGTTTTCTGTGTTTTAGGATCTGATCCTCTGCATTTATTGTGCAGAGGTTTTTTATTTTTCAGATCCTATTTTTTACGGGTCTATTGCTGATCCGGGAATGGAGGTTTATATGAGTAACAAAGGAGATGTAATAGCATTTATGCTTATTACTTACGGGTCCCTTTTTTGTGGCTGGGGCCTGGATGTAGCATGTAGGAAAATGATGGGTTTCACAAAAAAGAAAATCCAGGCCCTATATGCCACAAAGGAAAAACGCGAACTCTATCGTTCGCAGATGAAACTGCTTCGTAGGCAAAAGAAAGAACTCCAGAAAAAAAATCTGGCATCTATTCTTTGGGCAGTTTTAAAGGGATAGGCTTATACCTATCCCTTAACATTTTTATATCCTCATATATTTTTTTATAATATTTTTGTACTCTTACGCATTTATTTTGTATTATTTTTGTATATATCAATATATTTTTCCATTCGGCTCCATTCGTAGCTTCCCCACATTTGTTCACATATGTGAATGGTTCTCCTCATTGCTTCTACGGATTTCTTCCAGGTCTTTAAATCCATATTAAAAGTATCTTCTTTATGATTAATCATTTTTTTAAGATCCGGAATGATACCATTGCAAAACGTATAAAAGTTCTGTATTTCAATTGAAATCGGGTAGTTTTTAGCCGTATTGCACTTAATTTTTATCTGGTAAACCGGACATCTGCCGTCTTCTCCTCTTTGTCTTACCTGGGACTTAAATCCGGAATCATAAATCAAAAAAATATCGCCATTTAAAACAGGTGAGCCGATCAGCTTCCCCTCTTCAAATAATTCTATTGCATTTTTAATTGCATCATATTGTTTTTGGTTGTTCTTATATTGTCCAATACGATCTGCCAGCCAATTCTCACTATTTTTCAATTGCACAAGATTATCGGGATTTTCCTGCAATACCTGTGCAGGACTTTTCCCTTTAAACTTTCCAAACTCAATCAACACGTTATATGCCACCTGACTCGACGGATCATCTTTGGTGTTGCTATTTCCTTTATGACGACATTTTAAAATTTGATCAAAAGCATACCTTGTTTCCTCTTCTATTTCATAAAAATCAGCAAGCGGAATATTTGCATTACAAAAGGTGCTGGATGCACCATCCACTATAGTTACAAGAAAACGTGATTCATCTGAAAATATCTCCAAGGGATTCGGAAGATGAATAATTCCATCTTTGGAAACTTCCCCATCCTCCCTTTGTTTGAAAAGATACTGTTCTAATGAGTACATCTTTCTGGAATCAGCAATGGATGTAAATTCATGTACAATCTCCCGCGGATGGTCTATTTTATATTTCATTTGTCTAACCTCCTACAATTTAGTTAAATCAAATAATGTATATTGGCCAGTTACACTTTTGTTTTTCCCCACATTTGGATCAATCATAGAAAGATATAATTTAGGTGTCACATTTACCGCTACATTAGGTTTTTTCTTCTTTTTCATTGCTAATTTAGAAGCTGCAACCTTCTTTCTTTTCTTTATCCCCTTCTCCTGAAGGACTTTGTTGCATTTTTTGATTGCACTTTTAATCAAATTATCAGGTATTTCATATTCAATGTAATGCTTTTCACCTTCACAATCAAGATAATACAGAGATAACCCATTTTCCTTCTTAATATAATAATTTTTATTAAGGATTCCATAATTATACTGAAAGCCAAAGCAATCAGGTGCATAATTTTCTTTATCTATGTTTTTTGCAATTGCAACTACCATTTCTGGCAAATTTTTAACCATCATCCAAAACGATACTTCATTCTTTTCTTTATCAATTTTAAAATTGTCTACTCCCGTTATTACAACCGTACTTACCATATTTATTCCCCCTTATGTCTTTTTTTAGGGCTACCTCTTTTGCATAAACTATAATACCATATCATAAAAATTGCAAGGGGAAATTTAAAATTTATATAAATTCTTATAAAATTAGCCCTTTTCAGCTTGACTATTTTATCTCCTTTAATAGATAATCTAAACTATAATCACGAAAACATATTTCTGGAGGAATTAACTATATGGACAAAGTATTATCTTACATCGGGATGTGTAAATTAGAATCAGGCTCTGTTGTGATAGCAGATCCCTACATCAATAGAATCATTTCATTGTATGAAAAAATTCCACGATTGCGCCAAAGATCCCTTTTAATTGATGGAGTGAAAAAAGGAAACTACTACGCATATCATCTTCTTAATCCGGAAAGTTGGGATGTAATTGATTTTCTTATGATTCACGAAGATTACAGTTATGAATCACTCGAAGAACTTGGAGTATCAGAAGTCGGAAAAGTAAGTACAACCCTTGGTGAGTCTGTCCTTTATGTTGATAAAGATAAATATTTGCAGACAAATAACTGTTATTATGCTTTTGACGAACAAATATTATATGATTGTAACAGAATTATGGAGGATATTCCCCAAATGCCCTACACGCAAAATCAAAAAGGAAAAATAACTGCACTGGTTAAATCCTGCTTAAAGGAGGGGCTCTGTGCAATTCCTGGACAGAAAATTACAAATATTGTTGGTGCAACACCTGTTTGGAATGGATTTCGGAATTATAATGACTGCAGCACGCAGTTCTCTTACGAGATTATAAATTCTCTTTGCGGTTCTTTCCGGAACGCGGTCGTGATCAGTGGTGGAATAGCAAGCAATGTCTCGTCTCCTTCTGTTCCAATTTATGAATATCGTGAAAAGAACACCTCAAAAGTATGTGCAATCTGTTCTATCATTGCATAATAAAAAGGCATATACAGATTTTTTATCCGTATATGCCTTTTTAATGCCGAATATGATCTTATTCGTTTGATAAATATTTTTTCTTAAATAATTCTGCCTTCTGCTCCTGCTTCGCATTACGAATTTCCTCATCAAGAGCAGATATTGTCCTTATATCATAAGAGCAACACTCCCTTGGTGACTGCTTATCTTCTATTACAGGTGCGGTATCCGAATTTCCAGTCATTGCACAATATGATGCATCTGAAAAATGAAGCGGTCTCCTCTCCCACCTTATCCGGTTCCTAAGGTGCTCACAGGCATAACAATTAGGTATAATCTCAATTTTATCACTCATTTAAAACTCCTCATCGGCATAACGTTATATAGATGGGTTTCTACTCTATGTTACCATTCTTCTATCCTACATGCAAATGTCCTTTTCAGAGATTTTCGCATTTGGAATGGCTCTGTATGAGATTATTTCATCGTCTACCCTATCTTTTACACGTAATGACACTCCAAAAACGCAAAAATCCTGTATAGAACAATTTAGCACATCAGCAATGATGACAAGATTCTCCACATTTGTGGGTTTAACCATACTCTCAATAGATCGTATTGTGTTCAGTGATAATCCGCTTTTGGAAGAAAGAGTCCTTAAGCTATAACCTTTCTCTTTTCTCTTTTCCCTGACCTTTTTTCCATCGAATACCTTTTCTGATCTTTTTAAATATACATCCATATTTTCGGTCCTCCTACCCGAAAAATATCGAATATGTTAGACTTTGTAAATGAAAATGAGACAAAACTTTTAGATTCGCCTTTTGACATACGAATCCATTTGTATTAAAATACGAGTAGATAACATAATTTGTACGAAAGGAGGAAAAGAATTGTGGAAGAAACCGAAAACCCATTAGAGTTAGGAAAAGTAGATGCCAATCCAGATCTTGAAAGTGACACTTTTTCAAATGATGATATATCCATTGAAGGTAAAGAGGTCTACTGGACAACCGGACAGGTTGGTAATGCACTTGGAATAAGTAGCGATATGGCTCGTATTCACATTAACAACTTCGCAGAGTATTTTGAATTAAAATTCAGCAAACCCGGTAAAAATGGAAGGCTCTATTTTCCTTCTGAAAGCATTGATCTGCTAAAAAAGATTGTCAATTTGCGTAAAACCAAGTCAATTGACGAAGTAAAGGAAATTCTGGACAATCCAGATCTATCTGGTTTGTTTGGAAAATCTCAGGACTTTGAACAGCATCTGGCAATGATGTTTAGCAAAAGCAATCAAATGCTTATGGAACAGCTTGAAAAAATGATTCAGCAGCATTTGAAGCCAGATAATCAGCTTCTTGAAGACAACAAAGCATTGATTGACCAAAACAATAAACTGCAAGAAAAAATCAACGCACTACAATCTTCATACGATATGCTCCAGAATACCTCCATTAAAAACGAGCAACTTTTGCAGGATCTAACTAAATCAAATGAGGAATTAAAAGAAAAAATTATAGAATCCTTGGATAAACCAAAGAAAAAAGGATTTTTTTCATTCTTCAAATAAAACGGGCGTTTCGCCCGTTTTATATTTTAATGATTTGCTAATTCTAATTCTCTCTCGTAATTTCTTATCGTCTGTGCTCCCATTATCGTTTTCTATTCTATAAGATACGTTTCATAATTATTCCAGTTTTTATTCTATCGGTTTTATAGTTCAAATTGGTTGCAAAATATTTTTTCTAATATCTATTCGTTTTTTATTTTTCCGTAACACCCATATTTTAAGCCTTTTTGTTGTGTATATTTTTTATTTTCTAATCGCTATTCGATTTGTAAACCAAATTCCTTATTTTCTATTTTATTAGTTTTGTAATCTTTTCTATTAGATTAGTCTTATATATTCGTATTTGTATTTATTTAGGTTATATTATTTTATAATATTCTTGTATATTTTTAAATATATGCATATATGACAGTATAATATCAAAACATTTCAGTATTTTTATATCTTATATTTATATATTTTTGTAGTCTATTTCTACATTTAATTCATTTTTTTGTATTTTATTTGTATTCTCGTAAATTATTCTTATATTCATTTGTATTCTCAAATGTTTAGATTATATTTTTATTGACAATTATATTGTTCTGGTTTATTCTAATATATATTCATAGAAAGAAAGGGGCATTTAATATATGGAAGAGAACTCTAAAATAATGACAAGCGGTGAAAAGAAAAAAAAACGAGTTATCGTTGCAATCGATACAGGTTTTGACGGTGGGAAAATATGTGTTAATAAACACGTCCTCAATATTCCTTTCATGATCCAGGATATTACTGAAACAAAAGATAAATTTCAGCTTAGGCGAAATGATCAGGAGTTTATTCGTTGCGTCAAAGATGGACGTACTTATCTTTTAGGTGCTGTAGCCAAAACATTTATCATGGACGAAGGAAGAAGAGCAGAGCGTCAGTCAGAATTAGAATCCTTTTATACATTGGAACGGTACAACATGTCGCTGTTTGAAACAGCATTAGATGCATTTATTGCTTATGCCTTATACAGATATGAAGATATAAGTAAAAACAGTTCTAACCCGTTCAAATTAAGTGAAATAGGAGAGTGGGTTATAGACGTGGCTGTAGCACTTCCTCACGGATATCTTGATGTATACGGACCTATTGTTAGAGACTATCTCAAAAAACCTCAGGAACTTGAATTATTGATTGGTGACATCTCAACCGGTGTTATTACATATGAAATTGGATCTAAATACATTAATTCCCAGATCATATGTGCACTCATCAATCAGTCTTCGGATGAATTTGGCAATGATATTGACGGATCACCATATGATTATCTTCCAGCCTTAATTGTAGATGGTGGATATAAGACAGTAGGATTATTTGGCTTCGCACGTGACCAGTCAATTACGAATGACAAATCCGATACAGACTTTGCCATGATGAACATCAATGATCAACTTGCTGCATCTATTTCCGCCCAAACAGGCAAGCAATATACTGGATATCTGGTTGAGCTCCTTGCAAAAAATGGTGAGCCAATCAATTATATTGATCCTGAAACCAATAAAGTTGTCTCCATTGATGTAAGAGCCGAAAAAGAAAAAGTGATTGCACAAATGGCTGAAAAATTTATTAAAATGCTTAATTCAGATTACGGTGATCTTTTAGATATTCGCTATATTCTTATGGCCGGCGGAACCGGTGAAGCTTATTATCCATTCATTAAAGAATACTGTGAAAAATATCGGCCATATATCAAAGTAGTTCTTGCAGGCGAAGATATGAAGATGGGAGAGGACAACATAGGACCTGTTAATGCAATCGTATGTGGTCTTTTCAAAGGTGTCATTATAAACGAAGCAGCATAGTGATTATCTTGGAAAGGAAATAAACTATGGCTTATTCATTAGTAAATCTCAAGCCATCGGATTTGAAAATTGCCGTTTGGGCAATTAAAATCAGAGAGTCATGGCGTGGTGGAATGTCTATTATGGCGCGAAAGGCCATTAAAAATTATATAAGATATGAAAAATTTGACTGCATAGGAAAAGTATGCATTAAAGGTCTGGATGTAAACAAAATAATGGAGATGCAACCGCGAATCATGATTTCTTATAATGGAGATGATGAGATTACAAACTGGGTATCTGCATTATCAGATGAAGGTATCCAGATCTCACCCATATTCCGGGAAATACTCAGAGGCAGCATTATTGAAGTAGATTCATCTGACGAAGAGTGGATTCCAAGTTGTTTGGAAGCAGCTTCAGATGATTCTATTTTGAAGAAATTGCATAACCTTGGTCTCACGGGGTCACAGTTTCAGGCTAAAGATAGAGTCTCATCTCCAAAGACTATTTCACAAACTGAAACCGCAAATAATGATAATGAAGCTCCTGTTTCCTCCACTTCATTGCCAATTTCCACTAAAACCAGCGAACCTATGACTAAAAAAACACAAACAAAACCTTCAAATCATACTTCAGATGAAAATCAAAAGTCGCCACATACACAAAAAAAATCAAGAGCAGCTGCTTTAACAGCTGGAATGCGTATGGACTAAATTACGCAAACACAGACCGGGCATTTTAGCCCGGTCTTTTTTATTGCTCATCATATTTTATTATTTCTTAATTTAATTATTTCTTTTTATTCCATGTTTTTAATATATATCAATTAAATAAATTTTAATTTTAATTCTTTTTTGGCTTGACTTTTCTCATATGTTTATGGGTAAAATTCGCAATATGAAAAAAGGAGGGCAAAAATTTGAAGAATTTAAACATCTCTTTCATCCTGATGACAGCAGCCATGGTTGTTACAGCAATCATCCTGTTTCGTATTCTTCGCAGGATCTTAGAGCCAAAGACAACAAGTAACCTGATTAAAGAGTATTCAAGTGATTATATCCCTGAAAAGAAGAAAAAGTATCCCGAGGTAATTGCATATATCGTAATTTCAGTAATTGTCTGCGGAATAAATTATCTGATTTTCTTAAAATTTTAACAAAGGAGTACACCAAATGAGAAGATTTTCTCGAGCAACCAAGAAAAAATCAACTACCATACTCATCTGCGTTCTTGTAATTGGCATCGCATTTGGTCTTGCATTCTTTTTTTCCGTCCGTCAGATCAAAAATCGTTACGAGGCGGAAAACCTTGCGATCCAGAATCAGCTTGATTCTGTCCAGAACATGGTATATGTGGCTACTAAAGATATTCCTGCTGGTGGTGTTATTGATCAGAATAGTGTCTCTAAAACAGCAATTTCAACGAGCATTGACACTTCCCTTTACATTACTGATGACGATCTCGGAAAAATAGCAGTAGTTAACATCAGCCAAGGACAATCTGTTTTTTCAAACATGGTTGGAACAGACTATGCTGCTTACTTACGAGAATGTGAATATGCACTTATCACTCTGAATTCTAACCTTAAAAAGAATGATCTTATTGATGTTCGAATTATGTACACAAATGGAGAAAACTACACAATCTTACCCAAAAAATGTATTAAGGGCATCAATTTTGATACCAATGAGATCTACCTTTGGAATAACGAGAAAGACATAATGCTCATGTCTGCAGCCATTGTTGATACCTACATGAATGAGGGCGCCATCATATATACAACCAAATATATAGAAGATGGCCAGAAAGCAACTACAGTGAACTACCAGCCGTCCAGTGATGTAATGGCAGCAATGGCAAATGATCCAAACCTGCTTACAGAAGCTACAAATTCTCTGAATGCAAGCATGAGAGAGTCAATTGAATCACGGCTCAATAACGGAAAGTCAGACGAAAACTCGACGAAAAAAGATGTAAACCTTACTGGCACTATTACATCCGGAAACGGGACATCTGACCCAGAAGCCACATCGGGATCATCTGCAGACGATTCATCAATGAACAATACAGATTCTTCTGATACTTCCTCTGAGAGTTTAGGAAATACAGATTCTTCTGATACTTCTGGAAATGACAGTAGTAACACTGACAATGGAGAAAACACATACTCTGACAAATCAACAGGATCATATGAAGATGAAGGTAACAAAATGAATGAAGACGGAGGAAGCCATTATGAGTATTAACATCGCCTTTTATGGATCAAAATGCTTTGATCTCCTTCATTACGTTTCCCGGGTGCTGAAAGCTTGTAATATTTCATCAATAATGATTGACTGGTCTGTTGACCAATCACTTTATAAGTCGATTCCCAACCCCGGAATTCAGGAAAATGAGGTTATTGATTATAGAGGTGTGGATGTATCTACCAACTATAGAAAAAGTATGTCTTTTGATTACGATGTTATTTTTTATTACATCGGACACAGAATATCAACCGAACTTGAACATTTTTATGCGAATTACGGATTTATTGTGACATCAACCGAACTGCAGGAAGTAGAACAGGCAAAATCCCAGTCTATAAATTTTTCAAAATTAGGCTACTTAAAAGACGATTCGGAATGCAAAGAAGATGAGCCGGTAGAAGAGGTTTTCGAAAGAAACCACACGTATCTCTTAATCCTTGGTTTTCTCGCGGACAAGAAGAAAAAATTCATTAGCTCTGAGCTTGAATTTTCACTTCGTGACACAATAGCTGTCCCATATGATGCAGAAACAGCAGAATGTTGTATCAATTGTATGTATGATAATGTAATTCGATTTTCCGGAATTTCCCCTGAATTTCAGGAGTTGATTGACCGTTTATGTTTAACAGTTTTAAAAGACTGTGGAATCGAATTGACACCACGTGAATACCGCAAATTATACAAATTGGCAGAAAGGGGGAAATAATTCCATGAAGGTAGCATTTTGGTCTAATGTACATGGGCAGACTGGAGTAACCAGTAATGTGATTGCACTTGCACTTATGGCCGCAATTGAAAAGAAGAAAGTGGCATTGCTGCAGAGTCATTTCGTTCTCAACAACATGTCTAAACCCCTTGTTGGTACAGATGTCAATCCAGAAGAATTCAGGGACACGGGAATTGATGCGTTGATCCGGGACTATAAATCACGTGCACTGTCTGAGGATGTGATCAGGACAGATGCCATCACCGTTCCAAACTTAAACAGACGATGTGATCTGTACATAGGTACTGGTCGTCAGAATGAAGCGGATTACGAAAGAGAACTTTTAACAGTTTTTGAGGACATTTACGATTCTGTTGATAAGTTTCACAATCTTTCATTCATTGACGTAAGAAGCGGATACCGGGAAGTGTCACAATCCATACTTTCATGCGCGGATGTAGTAGTAGTGTGTCTTAACCAAAATACACATGTAATTGATCGCTATTTTGCAAAACCGGTTGATGCAACTAACGTTTACTATCTGTTTGGAAATTACGATGAAAATTCGAAATTCACACTAAAAAACCTGCAGAAAAAATATCCTGCATTACGAAAACGGTCAGCAATGATTGCTCATAACGCGGAATTTATGGATGCGCAGAACGATGGACAGGCAGTACAGTTCATGTTGAAGAATTATAACTGTGCTTATGGAAGTGCAAACTACGAGTTTGTTGAGTCCCTTAAAACTTGTCTGGATAAGTTTGGGCTTTTGAGGAAGGAGGAATCCTAATGGAATTTAACACCATTATGATTGTTCTTATCATTTTGGTAATGGCTGCCTTAATATTCTTTACATTTTTCCGGAAAGCCCCATCTGTCCAGGTTTCACTCGATGAAGATATTTTTTCCTTTGATTATCTGGTAGATGCAGTGTGGAACGACATCTATAATGCGCAACGGCAGCGTCCGGAAGATATGAACCTGAACAAGTATGAAACGGAAAAGCAGAAAAAGCAGAAAACCAATCTTATGCGGAATCTGGAAACATGTTCTGCAGGTGATTATGGAGCAAAAATGTTTGTCATTGATTATATCTCATCCTTATTACAAGGAAAACATGGAATTGACGCACTTACAATCAACCGTCCTATCAAATTTCATGATGAAGAACAGCTTTCTTCGGATGAGAAATATGATATTCTGCTCTGCTATTACACCCGTGAATATGGAATGCATGATGCAATGCATGAGTTTATCTGCCAAAACCACTTTGATGAACTCCGAAATGAGCAATATTATGTAGACGAACAAGATGTAAAAGAAGTTTATCACAGGCTTTTACCTAAAATGAATCTTTCTTTTACAGACAAAATGGATGTGTTGGCACACCGTATTTATCAGACACGTTCCGGTCACGGATGCGCTGACCGTACAAGGGATCTGAATGTATCTGGTGTAAGTCTTGGCGTTTCCGGAATTTCCGCAGATACTTTTTCTTTTGCCGGAGCCTCCAAAAGCCAGGCAAATAACAAAACGGCATATCGCTTTAGCTATGACAGTTTTTGGATGAATTTCGAAGGTAAGCAATTTTATATGTCGTGCACAGGATGCCATTCCCAGAAGGAACTGATTCGTGTTTGCAAAAACCTTTACAGATACCATGCCCCAAAGAATGCAAGTGCAAATGACGGAAGAGTCCTGAACGACATGAAAGACGGCAGCCGTGTTACTGTTTCCAGACCAAATTTCTGCGGCTCCTGGAGCGCAATTGTAAGAAAGCACTCCGGTGGAAAAATGCTTACCCTGGAAGAACAGCTCACAGATCCAGGCGCAGAAAATGTAATCGCACTTCTGAAATACATCATTTTGGGAGAGCAGTCTCTGGAAATCACTGGCGGGCAAAGCTGTGGTAAAACAACTGTTTTACGCCGGGCAGCCACCTTTATTCGAAAATACAAAACGATTCGAACTGAAGAAACTATTTTCGAGTTGGAACTAAATGAGGTAATGCAGGATCGTAACATTGTAACTTTCCGGGAAACAGATCTTATATCTGGTCAGGAGGCCTTGAATTTCATTAAGAAGACAGACTGTGACGTCCTTATCTTTGGAGAAACCGTAGATCCTGCTGTTGCGGCATGGAAAATCCAAGCATCCCAAACAGGTGGTCCATTCAACATGGAAACAAACCACGCAGAAACTACAGAAAAACTGCTTAAATGGTATCGAAATGCACTCCTTATGTGTGCAGGGTTTTCAAACGAATTGATCGCTATGGAACAGGTGGTAGATGCTCTTAAATTTGATATGCATATGGCTAAAACACCATCTGGTCACTTTTACTGTGAAAGAATAACAGAAATCATCCCAGTAGAAGATGATAAAAAGCCGTACAAACTTGTCAACATTATTGTATTTAATAAGAAAGAAAACCGGTACGAAGTTACACATGAACTTTCAAAACAAATGCAGGAAAGAATACTGGCCAACCTGCATGAAGATGAAGCAAAGGATTTTCTTAGTATTTTTGAACAGATTAAGGAGGTGGCTTAAAAATGATATCTACCCGCAATTTTATAATCTCATTGGTCATGATTTTGATCTGGGCGGCTGTGTTATTATTTTTTGCCATCCGATTCTATCAAAAACAGCTCAGTAAAAAAATGAGCAACTCCATATATGTAGCCGGAAAAGGAAAGCTGAAGGTACGATTCTTGCATGCCGCTTATTCCTTTTTCAGTTCATTTCCCTTAACCCGGCGATATATCCGAAAAATAAGGGAACGATATGAAATCCTTGACCCCGGCGATATAGAAAAAACAGAGAACGAAACCATACAGACCGCGTTAACTATATGGTTCATAAGTATAATGTCCTTTGTTGTTGGAGCTCTTTTTGATTTTTCTGTATACACAATTCTTGTATCTGGATTTATGGCTTACATGATAAGTACATACCTTCTTTTCCAGAATATAAACAAGAAAAAGAAACTGGTAAATAACCAATTGATTCAGTTTATAGCGGACACTGAACATGCATATTTTGCGACAAATATGATTGAATCTGCTATCACAAACTCAATCACCTACTCACCTGAACCAATAAGATCACACATGGAGAAGATCAGCGAAATCGTTGATTCCAGCGATTCCACCGAACAGACCGCAACCTATGTGGATAATACCACAAACCCTTTTTTGCAATTATTTCTTTCTGCATGTGAACTGGTAAATGAATATGACGACAAAATAGTACAGGGATTTTCACTTTTCGTAAGAAATTTAAACAGCATTAAGAGTTCTATATCATCCTGGTTATTAACGCAGAAGACACTGGAAGAAAAATTTCGCTTTATGGAAATCTTAATTGCTTTGCCGCTGCTATTTATCCGTCCTATTTACTTATACATGGTAAAGAATTGGGCAGAAACAGCTCATTATTACAAAGGGCCATACGGTATCATCATGTCCGCTGTAATATGTTTTTCCGTTATTCTCTTATATCTTTATACATCCAGCCTTAAGGATTTGGAGTTTAAGGAATCTGGAGAACATATTTTTCTGGATTATATTTGCCACATACCCATAATTAAAGGGCTTCTTGATGCATGGGAAGATAAGAATTATGGAAAAACGCTGAAATTAAATGGCATGCTGAGACGTTCCGGATCAAACATGAATGCCAAAATGCTACAGATTGAAAAAATATTTTCAATGATTGGTATGTATTTTTTATCAGTTTTTTTATGTTTTGCCATAGTTTCATCGAGTAAAAATCTGGTCATTACAACAACGGATTCCTTGGAATCATCACTTACTTACATCGTTGACGATAATGATAAATTGCAACAATATATCACTTATTCGACTGATTTGGTGAAAGGATATCTTGATCAGAACATTACAGCAGATGACATCCAGAAAGTAATTAAAAGTGATGGAACCATCTCTGATGATGACGTGATCGAACTCTTGGCAAATGATGTAGTAAAAAGAATTGTAAAATATCAAAATACCTACTTTAAGTGGTGGTACTTAATTATATGTTTGGGAATAGGGGCTGTTGGATACTATCTCCCCCTGTTACTTCTATACTCAAGGAAATCCTTGATGAAAATGGCACAGGAGAACGAAGTAACACAGTTCCGGAGCATAATATGTATGCTTATGCACATTCCGGAAATGACCCCAGACGTAATATTAAACTGGATGTGCCGTTTTTCAAACATTTTCAGGGATTCACTTACCAAATGCCAGGTTCGTCTGGGTGCCGGTGATACGGATGCTCTGGAAGAACTGAAAGAAGATGAGCCATTTATTCCTTTTCAAAGGATTATCGACAGTTTAATTGATGCAGACCGGGTTGGCGTAGAAAAAGCCTTCGTGGAACTTACCGGAGATATGGAAGTGTCAAAAAAAGAAAGAGAGCTTGATACTAACACCTATATCAACAAGAAATCCAGTTTAGCTTCTATGTTGGTATTTATCCCGCTACTTTTACTGCTTTTCGGGTATATGATCGCCCCAATGATGCTTACCGCATTTGGCTCAATGAATGGTTTAAACACAACAATATCATAAAATTTTGATTTATAGGAGGAAATAAAAAATGGGAGACGTGTTACATAAATTTATCGCAGTTGGAGTAATTGTTCTAATGACAGTAGTGCTTATTGCTGCTGTTTTAAAACTTAATAATCAGAGTCAAGAGAGTATGAATATCGGTTCGTCGAAATTAAGCAAATTGAATTCCGACTTACAGGATTCCGATACAGGAATGTATGACGGAATCGCCATTAGTGGTTCCGAAGTTCTCAATGTAATAAAAAATTACTCTGAGGAGAAAGTTTCAATTAAAGTCGTTACTAAAAAATCTACGACTTATTATGGGTATTCCGTTGATGCCGGCAATAACCTTACTACCGGAGCTACCGGATCTCTAAAAAAAGCGGAATCTATTACAGACAACCAGTATATCAATCCTACTGGCAGCTTTAAGGGAAGCATATTAAAAGATTCTAATGATGTAGCTACATGTATTGTTTTTTCGCAGCAATAAATAAAATGAGGAAATAGGACATTACTATGGGAAGAGTTATAAGTGATTACCTTGAAGCTGCTTTAGGTGCTTTTGTTCTTATTACTTTTTTATACCTTTCCTTTCATTCTTTCCGGGTAATTGAAAACAGCATTATTTCCCAAAAGGAAATAGAAGCTGCTTCAAACCCGGTGGTTTATCAGACGAAAAAAGAAAGTGATTATTCGAATGTCGTAATCGACAAAAACGAACTTATAAGCAATTTAATGCAGTATCTGGATTATCCAGTAAACATTGATGGGCTGGTTATCAAACCAGAAGATTATTTCTATGTAAACTTCGATTATTCCGTAATTAAAGATGGCAACTATAGGGTTACTTACCAGTATAACGATGATGGGAGTATCAAAATGGTGTTCTACACCAGTCAGTAGTTTCTGCCATATGATCATGCGGAACATGTAATTATAAAAACAAAAAACACCATAAGCAGGAGGAACACATTGGTAGACAAGTTTTTTGCAATAATTGTTGGCACTTTTATACTTTTTAGCATGTCAATGTCTGTAGTATCAGAACAGATAGACCATGTGGCCCAGGAAAATGTGGACATTGCCACAACTAAATTTGTAGACAACATCCGCGAAAGCGGCTATATGTCCAAAAGAATGTACGAAGACTTTATTAAAAAGCTTCAAATTACAGGAAATCTTTATGACATTACTATGACATGTGAGCATGTCAGCTACATTCCGGTTTACACGGATGATGGGGTTTTTAAAAATGACTATCAGGAATCATATATCAAAACCTACAAGAAAGATATTCTTAAATCAATCTATGACGATGGCGAGGATTTCAAAATGTCTGAAGGTGACTATTTCTATGTAAAAGTTTCTTCCAAAAATGTAACTTTAGCCACAAAAGTACGCAACTTCATATTCCACACAGGTTCCCCAACAGGGACAATAACATCATATTATGGGGGAAGTATAAGAAATGAGGTTTTGTAATTACGTTACATGTGCTGCAATCTTAGTTGCAGCACTATTAATTCCACTGAAGATACAGTCTAGCGAGGTGGATACCATTACAGATGTAAAACAGTCTTACTCGAATGCCATGGAAACCGCTATAGATGATGCCATGGAAAGTGCCGTGGAATCCGATCACGGAGATGATGTGGACTTAAATAAAGACCACATCATTGACAAATTTTACCACACTCTTTTTATTAACCTTGGCTGTCCAAACGACACAATTAAACAGAATGCCGTTAAAGCATATATTCCCGTAACTGTTCTTGTTGCCAGAGACGGTTTTTATGTAAACTATTCTACAACTGTGACAACCAGCAACGGTGATAAAATCATAACAAAAAACTGGTCAAAAAAAATACCGTTTACATATACAGAAGCGAATAGTGGGAGGGTTTTCACCTTTTCTTTGGATGATAACATTAAAATTTATGACCCCCACACTAATTCTGTATCAGGTGGTGACTACCATGATTATGCCAAAATATCATCTTTTAAATTAGATGATCCAGACAATGACTGCTATCGCAGTTCCCTTTTATGTGATGGTAATTTTGATACCATTCGCAGGACAACCATAATCAATAAGATTACCGAAACAATGGAATATTACATTAACCAGCATAACAAAATTGCCCGACAGTATGGAATATCCTACAAATTTTCTCTTCCATTTATTTCAGAAGATGACTGGGCACGAACAATTAACGATATAAGTCTGTTCTCTGTTTTTCAGGGATATCCTTATGTCAGTACGAACCCTAAACTTGGATTTTTAAATATTTATGCAATTGGAGGTGCCAGAATCGTCAAACCGGATGCTTATTATATCACGGAAGAAAATGGGAAAAAGTTATATCACCTTTCCTCGTGCAAAAAAGTTATAAATGCAACTCCAGAAGTAAAATCTCAGGTTTACGGTTCAAGGCAGGAATGTGCATTACAAGGAGCCTATCCTTGTCCGGACTGCCGTCCGTAAAGAAAGGAGAACATGAAAAAGATTTCAAACAAAACAAATGATATGTCATCCAAAAAAAATCTTGAAATAGAAGATCCGCTGGATGATGAAGATATTTCAGCTAATAGTCCACCCCATAAGCCCCCTCAAAAAGAGGTAACCATATACGATCTCATGGATAGCGCCATGAAATCTGCTTTCAATGTCAATGTTGAAGAAGAAAACGAAAATGATGGATTAGAAGGCGCACAATACCGGAAGGCTCTTATAAAGGCATATCTGCATGATAATAAGAAAACAATCCTTTGCGGTGCCGGATTCTTCCTTGTAGCTGCAAACTGCATGCTTCTTTTGGGTAAGATTTTAGCAGGCATTACAGGTATTACTACTTCCTGCGTTTCCTCAAATCTTATTTATTATATGTTTGCGTCATTATTTCCATATCTTCTATGGATGATATCTACAGACCAGGAATACTGGAATTTCCATAACCGGAAAATGCGCACCTTTACTTTTTGCTGCTTCAATGCAGTTTTGTGTTTATGCAGCATAGTATTTCGTATATCTGGCACCTTCTCAATTCCTTTTTTTGCAGGACTTACACCTACCATTGCACTAAATGAGGAAAGAATAAGAGCCTTTGCAAGACTTGTTCTTTTACTCACTCCGACAATTACTTGTACTTTGATGATGACGGCAATATGCAAAAACCTGTACAGCCCCATTATCAAAACCTCTTTGATACGTTTTAAATTTGATACACAATTCGATCTGCGTTCATCAAAGGAAAAAGAATTCGCCTACGATATGTCCATTGTAAAGGATCTGGAAACAGGTGAACAGAAAAACATCAAAGAAAGAGACCGATTTCTCCACGCTGTTGCGAATGGAACAACAGGAACTGGTAAAACATCAGGTTGTTTTACATGTGCAATTCAATCGGATATAGATCAGATTGTTTATAACCTGGAATACCAGAAGAAAAAAGTGATGGAATACCTTGAAAAGGGGCAAATTCATATGAAAATGCCTATGAAGGATTGCGATTTTACAGTAGATAATTTTGTTCCCGATAATCCCAAAAACGAAAAGCTCTTATACAATCTCAAATTTCAGGCTCCAATTGCTGGCATTACAGCCATGGCACCTAATGCCTCTTTCTCAGATGAAATTTACGGTTTAGCACGTGCAAAGGGACTTAAAGTTAACCGTGTAGATCCTACTCTTGGGAAAGATGGAAGATTGAAAGAAGGCTTTAAAGGATTCAATCCACTCTACATGAAACCCGGATTACCTGTTATGGAACAGATCATAAAAAGAAATGAAATATCGGTTCTGTTTGCAGATGTTGCACAAGCAGTCTATGATGCGTCCGGACAGTCGGACGTATATTTTGCAGGACTGAACAAAAACGTTACTACATCCGTGACCATGCTTGTACTGCTTACTTTTGAATTTCTTCCTGAGAGCGAAAAAGCAGGGCGCTCACAGCCAGACCCTACTGATGTGCAGAACATCCTTAACAACTTTCAAAAGGCAGAAACCCTTAAAAAAATCTTTGTCGAGCATTATGCCAAAAGAGATAAAAATGGCAATTACAACCGAATGAATCCAGATATGGGTATTTACCAGCCAATCTATGATTTCATCGAAAAGGACCTGTTAGGAGATGGGGCCGATCAGTTGTTTGACCAGTGTCGTGGACTTAGAAATATTATAAATTCTTTCCTTCAAAATCCACTGATCAAAAATATCCTATGTACACAGAATTCTATCTGTCTTGACGATGCCTTGGAAAATGGAGAAATTACACTGGTGAATTATGCACTGGAACTTGGAAGTGATTCTACTGTATTCGGTTTGTTCTTCATGTTATCTATGATCAATGCGGTATATCGCCGTCCTGGCGGGGAAATTAAAAAACTTCCACACTTTTTCTATATCGATGAACTTCCAGTGCTGCTGCATCCACGAATCGAAGGCTGTTTTTCTCTGTTCCGTCAGTTTCGTGTTGCCATGTTTGTTGCTGTACAGTCTTTGGCACAGATGGAAAAATCAAACAGTACCGCTTTCTTAAAAGATGTACTGCTCGGAAACTGTGCCCATCACTTTGTGTTTGGACGTGCTGCAGCACAGGAAATGGAGCTTTACGAATCCATTGCCGGCATGTCCCTGCAGGTAACCCATATGGAGGGCGAACGTGGAACATCCGTATTTTCGGATAATCCTAACCTTTCGTATGATAGGAGGGATACAATTGAGGAAAAATCAAATATCACCGGTACTGATGTAAGGTACCGTAATTTTCAGGAAGTCACTGTGGTTACAGTTGATAATGGAAGTGCTGTGGACGCTTTTCTGGGAAAAGTATCTTTCCTTCCAAGCTACCGGCGACTGAAAAAGAAACGATTTTCTGTAGACTGGTCCGCTTATCCAGCACTTAAAGCAGCAGGTACAGAAAATCTGCATACTTTATCTGCAGATATGGTAGAAGAAGATTCCCCGGTTTCCATTCGGTCCGAAATTGGATCAGATACATTTCATTCGGATTCTTTTAACAATGGAGATTCCAGCATGAAAAAAAAGAATCTGTTCGGAATTGTTAAAGCAGATTCCACTGATAATGCCGGATCGCATGAGAACAACCCATCATCGACCAGCGATAAGGGAAAATATGATTCATCGGAATCAAGAGGAAAAACATTTATGTTCTCTTCAGGGGGCCATGCTCCAGACAAAGAAAATGCACCTCCATCTGATATTTTTCCTGAGACGGAAAATAAGGATGTAGAAGATATTGATTCTTATGACTCAGACGATCTGACAATTGAAATCATTGATCAGATTCTTAATTCTACAGGTACTTCGCAGGAAGATGAAACACAGAAAAACACATTTACTCCAATAGAGCAGGAAAAGATCGTTTCCCTTGCAGCTAATGATGTCTCGGATACAACTGCTGCCGGCATCAATGCCCATGAAGAAAATGTTTCTGTTGTTGGTGGAACATTGGCTCCCCGTCCTATTACATTGGAATCGGCACAGAAGCATACGAAAAAACCTTTATTTGTTAATAATGACTCAGGTGTAACCGCTAACTCTGTAGAAAAAAATGAATCTTTGCAGGCTTCATTGGTCAATACTGAAGTTTCAGACGTTTCTTCCTCTATATCCACAGCAAAGGAAGTATCCGCAACTGATAATTATTCAAAATCTGAAATTTTTCTTTCATCAGATAAAGGGAAGAACTCTAAGGAAAAGGCTGACGCAGAGAATTCTGATAAAAAGAAATCCAAGAGAAGGAAACCAAAGTCTTCCAAACATACAGCAGTAGAGGGGCAATCTACTCTATTCAATGAAACCGGGGACAAAAAGGAACCTATTAAAACCAAAACTTATAATGGCTATACGAATATTTAGCCAGCTGAGGAATAAATATGTCTCAATCAAACACAAAATCAATGTTTACAGTCCTTCCGGGAGCTGCACGAATAGAAGTGGACGATATAGAAATTGAGGATAATGAAGAGAACCTTAAAGTTTCACCCTACCTTTACCATGATGGAATGTACTTTAAGTGTAAAGGACGTAAGGATGTCCCTTTCGTCCTTTTAAACTCCATTTTAAAAGAAAATCTCCCCTCACTGTATTTTGATCTGCTTTGCATCTTAAGTGATTATACTTATCTGAATTCTTTTCTGCTGAGGAAAAGACTTGCTTATTTGAAAAATCATGAAAAGATGTCTACAACCGGAATGAGACGTACATTAAATGCCATGCGCCAAAAAGGACTTATTTTGGAATATGAACTATTTCACAAAGGCGAGGATCAGTCGATAAAAGGAAGCCCTTTTATATATGCTGTTTCCCCTCTTGGTTACAAATATCTCAAAAAAAGTCGTCCTTACAAATTTATTAAAAATGAAGAACAAAGCATTCCTTTTGAATGCGAACGGGTGTTGCGCATTCTGTCGGAAAACCAATTTTCTATACTTTTTGAAGAACAGTACGAGCCTTGTGGGCGTGTTACATACTGTGATTTCTCTGATTTTGTCTATAAAAATTCAGGAATAAGGATGCTTTACGGAATAAAACTACCATCTAACGATGTGATTGCATTGTTTGCATTTTCAATACGTCAAGATCCACAATGGAGCAGCAGATACCTTATGTTGCTCAGAAATCTTCGTACCTTTATGGAAAAGCAACAGATTAAAAATGCAAGTATTATGGTAATCGTGGAAAGCGAATGGTTTTCCATGGCATGTGAACGTGTCAGATGTTGTGAGAATGATCTTAAAAATCTTGATGTTTTTTACGCGACAGACGTATCATTCGTCACGGAAAGTGATGTTTTTAACCGGCTGATTGATGTGCTCCCAGCTAATGACTACAGTAAAAGATCAATTTTTAGGCTTAATATCCGAAACAGTGAACAATAAGATTATCCGGATTTTACTATTACAAATGAGGTTTAAGATTATGAAATCTGTTAAATTAGAAAACATACACCGCGGGGATATTGTAATATATCATCGAAAAAAAGCTATCGTCCAATATTGTTTCTGCCTGGATTTCAGACAGAGATACTATCATACGAATCGCCCTATCTGGCGCATACGGTTTGCAAACGGGAAAGGGATGAATCTTTGTCCGAGGAACGAAGCAAAATTTTCCATGACAGATGAGACAGCTGTCCCAGGGCATATAGCTGTATCGCAGGAAGAGAATAATGAATGGATGAAAAAACTGGAAAACGGAGAAATGATATCTGTGATCTGATCGGATATTTCCGTATAAAACATTTAACCGGAAAGAAGTGTAAACCACCTTCTTTTCAGAACTGTTTCTTTATCCCTCATACATGCATGCAGGTAACAACTACCAGGCACATTCCAGACAAGAAATCTGGTTGTGCCTTTTTGTAGTTCCCTTTTTTATATAAAAATCTGTATTTATATAATTTATTAAATCGTGCCTTGATTTTTTTAATTCAATAAGGTAAGATATAAATGTATTTATTTATATTTTTTTAAATGCTTCGTTCCGGAGCTGTCGTGCATTTATATGTCATAGAGACATATGGATGCATTTTTTTTGTTCTTTTTTACAGGACAAAACAAAAGCTCCCCCATGTGGAGAGCATTCCCATGCTGATTGCGGTATGGATGTTTTTTTATCAGCGGAAAGCTGAAGAAAGGAGTTTTATATGGGAAAAGGATGTACAGAGGTATCAAGTTCCCGCCCTTGTCCAATCTGTGGTAAACCAGATTATTGCTGCTTTTACAAAAATGGCAAGGGATATACGGAAATAATCTGTAAACGGACTAAATCACAACAAGACGTTTACGGACAGGATGGCAGAATTTATCATTTTCTTCGCCTTACACAAAAGGAGCAGAATTCAGTTTTTCAAGAAAAAGAACTGTATGAAGCAATCCGGGCAAAAGAGAAGGATGATTGGATGCGGGCCAACAAAAAAGGACCATACAATCCTAACCGTCGCGGGAAATGGCAGGATAAAAGTAAAACATCTTCTCCTGTGGCGGCAAATATTGCCGTTCCCGAACCAGTCCACTACGAAATAGTGGAATCAATTAAGCCAATGTCCCATAAGGACCGGGATGTTGTTTATAAGGCTATGCTTTCCTGCCTTACGCTGGAAGATTACCACAGGGAATATCTTCATCAGGAAGGCTGGTCAGACGATCTGATCGAAAAACATAAAATCAGATCTTTCCCAATGCGGGATGTGATCCGGGCAAAATACAGTAATTTCTTCTGCCGAAATCCTTACAGAAAAAAGCTTGCCAGTGAAACAATGGCAAAACTCGGCTCCGATAGTCTGCTTGGTCTTCCAGGAGCTTTTAAGGATAAGAGTGGAAAATGGACATTTGCCGGCCCGAGCGGAATCTGCTTTCCAATTTATGATGCGGATGGATACCTCTATGGAATCCGTATCAGAATGGATTTCACCGATTGCGGAATCCAGTTGGAAAAAGACCGTTATGGACAGAGATTTTATGAACATGGGAAAAAGAAGTATTACCTGCAGCCATTTAAGGGCTGGTATGTCTTTGACAAAGGAGAAAAGATTTTTCTTTCAAAAAAAGACCAGGGATACTTCACCGAGCACAACGGTCAAGAAAAGTTCATAAGAACAAACGGTAAATACCGCCCTTTAACATCCTTTTTTGAAGATCAAAAGGAAAAAGAGCAAAACCACCGTATTGTCAATTCTTATGACAGTGGCTGTGCTCTCGAGTCTGGTACAAGTTTATATGCAGACGAAAACGATTCCTATCTTATCTGTTACCTGACGGAAGGGGAGAAAAAAGGAATATTTGCCAACCACACGATGGATGCACCTTTGGTAACATTTCCAGGCGTTGACAGTTGGGGAGATTTATTTACCGGTGATCAAAATCACCGCTTAATCGACATTTTAAAGCAAAAAGGGACAAAGATGTTCATTATTGCCTATGATGCAGATAAAGCGGTAAATGAGAGCGTATTAAACGCTCAGAACAAGGTTCTGGGCGCCATACGAAAAGAAGGATTCTATGTTGGAGTAGCCAACTGGGATGAATCCTGTGGAAAAGGACTGGATGATCTTCTTGCAAAAGGATTCCAGCCATCCTATGACATTTTATAGTTCATTTTATAGGGGAAATTTCCCCAGAAAGGAGTTCTACTATGAACAAAGTAATTCTTATGGGCCGATTAACAAGAGATGCAGAGGTCCGGTACTCTCAGGGAGAGAGTACCAATGCAATTGCAAGATTCTCGCTGGCAGTGACCGCCGATTCCGTCGGAACGGTGATGAACAGACAGCAGATTTCATAAGCTGTATTGCATTTGGCAAGACGGCAGAGTTTTTTGAGAGATTTGGCCGCAAAGGAACTAAGTTTGTTCTTGAAGGGCGTATTCAGACGGGCAGTTATACAAATAAAGATGGGCAGCGCATTTACACTACAGATGTTGTGGTAGAGAATGCAGAGTTTGCAGAAAGCAAAAATGCCGCCTCTGGCAATAATAATTCCAATGGAGGATCTGCAGTGCCTTCCCCAAGTGGAACTGCAGGAGATGGATTTATGAGTATTCCAGATGAAGAATTGCCATTCCATTAGATTTACAAACCAGGTTTATTTGAGAGATCGCTTGTTCTTCTCTCAGAAGGGAGGTTTTATGAGCCTTCATAAATATGTCGTTTTCTATCAAGAAATTGATGATGAAGGAGATGCAAGGGAAGACTGTCTGGAGGTATATGCATATAGCAGGCAACAAGCCTTTTATCTTGCAACCGAATATATCAAAGAAGACAGTATAACTGGCATCGAATGTGCAGTACATAAAGTCTGTTATTAAGAGAAACGTCCGAAAGGGCGTTTCTTTTTGTTGTAAATTTAAAATAATTGCATATAATAAAAAGAAAGCAGAAAGAGAACAACAACGTAGTAGTTATATTATATCTATTTTATTTGATATATTATTTCTTATATTATTTTTTATTATATTCATATATTATAAAATTTATTGTGTATATATACTTACAGATAATAGCCATTTGACGTCTGAGCGTAAGCGAAGTCGGCAAATAAGGATATTATCTGTTATGTTATTTTATTAGTACAGTATAAATATATTATTAATGTATATAGGAAGAAACTCGTGCTGTTGTGCGGAAAAATTTGTAAACTATGCGCAGGATTTGATGTACTGTGCGCGGAATTTGATGTACTGTGCGGAAAAGTATGCGAACTATGCGCTAAAATTTAATTTGGAGAAATGAATTATGCGCAAAAGTGTGCGAACTGTGCGGAAAAGTTATGTGAACTATGCGCTAAAGTTTGACGAATTATGCGCAGAAGTTTATAAATTATGCGGAAAAGTATGTGAACTATGCGCTAAAATTTAATTTTTGAAGAACGGTATACTTCAAGAAAGAGGAAAAACAGGGCTTTTTCGAAGTCGGCAATTAAATTTAGCAAACAGAAATAATTGAAAAATTTGCCGTCTTTACCAAGACGGCAATTGGATAAGAAGATTAAATTTGCCGTCTTTTTTGTAAATATTATTTCAAACCCAGTGATATCAAGGGTTTCAGGAGATTAGATGTTAAATATGATTGACCAATAAGAAATATGAAATATAGGGTCATTATTTAATAATTAAAGAAAAAATGGCTTATTTTAGGGGTTTTATTGAAGACGGCAAATTTTCAATTATGCGCACAATTTTGAATTGAAAAGACGGCAAATTTATAAGACGGCAAGTTTTTAGAAAGAAAGCATGATAGGACGGCAAGTTTTCATCAAAAAACTTGCCGTCCTTGTTTGCAAAATATAGCTTAACCGCTGATTTTATCGGGGTTTATCAGGAATTTTGCATTTAATTCACGTATAAAAAAGTCGGCAAGAAGTAACTTGGGAAAAAAATTTGCCGTCCTGTGAATATAGAATATGTGTTCGAAATATGCTTCGAATGTCGGCAACTTTTCTTTGAAATATGCGCTGACAGATGGCAACTTTAATTATATATTCTGAAATAGATATAAATTTCAAGCGAAATATGACGAGTATGTAGGAAAATTTATTAAAAAAGTGCGCTATGTGTCGGCAACTTTTATTATATATTCTAAAAATTAAGTATAAACGCCTGATTTATGCGCTGCTCATCGGATAATTGACTTGAATTATGCGCTAAAAGTCGGAAACCCCGTTGACTTTTGGGAAAGAAATAGAATATAATCATTTCAGAAAGGGGTGTCATTATGCCGG
>ENA-OOZD01000145-OOZD01000145.1-human-gut-metagenome-genome-assembly--contig:-NODE-145-length-39957-cov-6.838880_pt1 | contig 39957 bp, 42 predicted proteins | sample MGYA00241186_ERZ501395 | MGnify/ENA primary metagenome ERZ501395 (study PRJEB25962, sample SAMEA2042730) | human gut metagenome | biome: human gut; feature: human-associated habitat; material: faeces... | reverse complement strand
CGGTAATGGCGCTTTGAACGACCGGGGCCGAAATTACCTCGTTATCCAATACGATGGCCAGTCTTTCGCCGATGTTGTTTTTGGTTGCCTCGCCGAATTTTTTACCGCCGATGGTGTTGAATTTAAAACTGACAACCGGCTGTCCTTCCTGAAAAGCAGCCTGAGCGTCAACCAGATTTTCACCGCCGACGACCGGTTTGCGGCTGATGACATAAGTTTCGCCGCCTTCGCCTTTAATCAGGCGGGATGAACTGCCAAGCTTGCCGCGGCGGGCGTCCGCAGCGGTCGACCGGCTGTCAACCATGTGAAACGACAGCTTTGCCGTTTTGCCGAGCAGGGTTTTGACATATTCCGGATTTTGCAAACCCGGCAGCTGAACGACAATGCGGTCGGTTCCCTGGCGCTGAATGACCGGTTCTTTGGTGCCCAGTTCGTCAATACGGCGGCGGACAATCTCAATCGACTGGTCGACGACTTTCAGGCGCAGCTCGTTCAAAGCCGCTTCGCTGTATTTGATGACCAGCGTGCCGTCCTCATTCTCTTCAACCAGAATGCCGTTGTCTATTTTCTTAAACAGGCCGCGCGCCTGATTGCGGGAATTCAGGTTTTCGATTTTTACCTTGACCGATTCGGAACCGGCGCTCAGATTCTGATAGCGGATTTTGTTCTCGCGCAAAAGCTGGCGCGCGGAATCCTCAACTGTTGACATTCTGTCTTTGAGAACGTCGTCAAGTTTGACTTCCAGCAAAAGGTTTGAACCGCCCTGAAGGTCAAGTCCGAGATTAACCGGCTGCCACCATTTCGGCAGGGAGGAGGGATCCTTCATCATATTTGGTATGGCAAAAAAGATGCCGATGACACAAATGGCAAGAATCAGGAAAATTCTGGTTCGTGACAGTTTATACATAACTAAAGCCTCTTGATAAATTACTTTTTGCGCTTTTCTTGAGCGTTTGAATTAGCCGGTTTGGCGGCTTTGTTTTTGGCCGGTTTGGTTTCAATCTTCGCCGGTTTGAAGTTTTCTTCGTTTACCACGTCGCGGATGGTTGCGCGGTTGACCGTGACGTTCAGCCCGTCGGCAATCTCGACGACCAGTTCCATACCGCCGTCTTCGGCTTTGACGACTTTGCCGTAAATACCGCCGCCGGTAATGACCTTGTCGCCTTTTTTAATTGCCATGAGCATGGCTTCGTGCTGTTTGATTTTCTTCTGTTGCGGACGAATGAGCAGAACATAGAAAATGACAAAGATAAGTCCCAGCTGAATCAGGGTTCCGTAAACCGAACCCTGCGCCGCGGCTGCGTCGCCTGCCTGAGCAAAAGCCTCACTGATAAACATTTTTTTCTCCTAATTATTAATAAACTGCAATGACTATACACCAAACTCCGTTCTTAACAAGAGTCTAAAGTCATTTATTTAACAAATTTTTTTATTATTTAGGTATTTAAGCCGGACGAATGCAAGCCTTGGTTCATCAGGGCAGATAAGCCGTCGGATTCAGAGCCTTTTTGCCTGAGCGGACCTCAAAATGCAGCTGCGGCGTGTTGACCCCGCCGGTAGAGCCGACTGTAGCGATTTTTTCGCCGCGGGCTACCCGTTGCCCTTTCTTTACAAACAGGCGGTCATTGTGGGCATAGGCGGTAATCCAGCCGTCGTCGTGCTTAATCAGAATCAGGTTGCCGAAACCTTTCAGTTCGTTGCCGGCATAAGCGACCGTGCCTTTGTCGGCCGCCTTGACGTTGGTACCGAGTGCGGCTTTGATGTTTATGCCGTCATTGGTGCGGCCTTTGCCGATGGTGCCGAAATGCGAAATGACTGTGCCCTTAACCGGCCACAAAAATTTTGTCTTGCGGTATTTGGAAACGGGTTGTGCCTTGCTCCGGGAACTTCGGGCGGTTTTTTTGGCGGTTGTTTTGGCTGAAGAAGACGATTTCCAGCTCCAGCGGCTCGGCGTGGTTTTGGGCGTGGCCGCTTTGTATGAAGCCGTTTCCGTATTGCTCAGGCTGCCCGGCAGCACCAGCCGCTGGCCGATGGCAAGGGTGTAAGGCTCGTTCAGCCTGTTAATCCGGCTCAGCGAGCGCAGGTCAACGTCATATTTTTTTGATATGCTGTACAGGGTGTCGCCTTTGGCAACCGTATGGTATCTGGCTCCCGGCATTCTCAGCACGCGGCCGATGGTCAGCGTATAAGGCGGCGTCAGGCCGTTGGCTTCGACCAGGTCGCGTATCGGCACGTTGTAGCGGCGCGAAATGCTGTAGAGGGTGTCGCCTTTGCGGACGGTAACATAATCAGGGTGTGAATTGAACAAATCGCTGAAGTTAATCAGCCGGACTCCTCCCTGGTGAAAAGTGCACCCCGAGGCCAGCAATATCAGCGGCAGCAATATTATCCAAACTCTTTTGGCCATAAATTAACCTGAATAAATCGATTCTTCAGCCCCCAGTCTACCCGCAATACTTTAATTTTTTGTGAACGGCTTTTATCGGAAGCGGCGGTAAGCAGTTTCCAAATCGGTCAAAAATCGAAAGTAGTCATATTTATAAATGTTGAAATAAAACCTTATGCAGGAGCCGAAAAGCTTGTCTTCTGCCAAAAAACAGAGCTTTTTCGGCAGGGGCTGCTTTTCCGGAAAATTGTTTGGTTTGCTTAGATACAGCGCGACGATGCCGGAACGGATTTGGAAAGTTAAAACGCCCTTGTACGACATTTGCGTAAAACCGCAGATTTCATTCCAACGGAGTTCTGCGGAGCGAAAAGGACGATTCAGGATAAAACCGTGTTTGCTGAGAAAAAAATACAGATTAGATGCAGCAAGGCCGCTGCGCCGAAAAATAGCCCCAAAACCGCACCGGTCAGAACATATCCGGAAATAAAGGGAAGGAAGCCCAAACCGAAACAGCAGGACAGATAAACCAGAAACCACCCCAGACATTTCGGCCGGCTGTAATAAATTTCAAGTTTTGTTTCCGGAACCGCCTGTTTTTTCATGTCTTAGTCCTTGCTGTCGGAGGATCTTATGCCGTAACGGTGGCTGCGCAGCGCGTTGCCGATGTGCCGGCGAACGCGGCCGAGCATGTTGTCGGCGGTATCGTTGAAGTTTTTGCGGTCAGTATACGAAACGGCAATCATTTCGGCGTTGTACTGGTCAATGTTCAGCTTGCGAATTTGCTCGATAACCGATTTATAAAGCTTCTCCGCGCCTTTGGCCGCTTCCTCGCGGTTGCCGCGGCTGAAAATAATGCCGATTTTGGTCTTGTCGAAACGTCCGATATGGGTATCGGGATTTTTGAAGGTTGTGACACAGTATCCCGCAGTGTTCTTCAGAATGGTGTCGCCGGTTTCAAAACTGATACCTTTGTTGGCGAAGTCGTAGATGTCTTTGAGTTCAATGACCAGCATGGCAAAGGGCTGGTTGTAACGTTTGGCGCGGTTGAAGTCGTGTTCCAGCCGTTGTGTAAAAGCCTCTTCGTTGAGAATGTCGCCGATTAAAAAATCGTGGCTGGCATAGGTGCTGAGTTTTTGTTTCCAGATTTTCGTTTCGGTAATGTCCTCGCAAAGGTAACTGATGCCGGTGCATTTGAGAATTTCGTTCAAAATCGGGCGTTTGCGGCAGCGGACGTTAAATGAGCTGCCGTCTTTTTTGAAGAGCAGGCCTTCTACGTTCAGCGTTGCCTGGTTTTTGATCAGCCGGTTAAGGTTCTCCTTCATTTTTTCGCGGCGGCTGTCCGTATCTTCAATCAGAGTGCCGGGCATCGGCTTGCCGATGAGCTCTTCCGCCTTAAAGCCGGTTTTTCGGAGCGTGGCGTCATTGACGTAGGTAATGTTGAAGTCAAGGTCGGTTTTGAAATAGATGTCGCCGTCGCCGGTTTCGTTGCTGGCGGTGGTGTGCCTGTCGTTTTCAACAATCATTTCCTTGAGACTGCGCCGGGTTTTGCTCCAGGCATAATGCAGATAAGCAATATAAGCCAGCAGAACGATGCACAAAACCGACAGATAAATCATAACAAACCTCAAACTGGTGGAGCCATATCGGCGGGAGCAATCCCGGGGATTTTATCCATAAAAGCTAAAGATTCGTTAAATAGAGGTTGCAATTTGACTTTAAAAACCTTAATTTTAGGAACAGATTATGGAGATTTTAGAGTATGGTTAAGGAAAAACCGGAAATCGCCGACGAAAGCGGCGATAAGTATAAATACGGCTTTGTAACCGATATTGCCGCCGATACGGCTCCCAAAGGACTGAATGAAGATATTATTCGGTTGATTTCGCGCAAAAAAGGCGAACCGGAATGGTTGCTGGAATGGCGTTTGAAAGCTTTTGATTTTTGGCAGACAATGACCGAGCCTTCCTGGGCTAAACTTTCTTATGAAAAGATTGATTATCAGGATTTGTATTACTACTCGGCGCCCAAACGGAAAGCCGCGCCGAAAAGTCTGGACGAAGTTGACGCCGAACTTTTGAAAACTTACGAAAAACTGGGTATCCCGCTGAAGGAGCAGGAAGCGCTGGCCGGGGTTGTTGCGGTCGACGCGGTTTTTGACAGCGTTTCCGTCGCTACCACTTACCGCGCCAAATTGGCCGAAATGGGCATTGTTTTCTGCTCAATCTCCGAAGCCGTGAAAGAGCATCCGGAACTGGTAAAAAAGTATCTCGGCTCGGTCGTGCCTTATACCGACAATTTTTTCGCCTGCCTTAATTCTGCGGTCTTTACCGACGGCTCTTTTGTGTATATTCCCAAAGGTGTCCGCTGTCCGATGGAACTTTCGACCTATTTTCGCATTAATGCCAGGAACACCGGACAGTTTGAGCGCACGCTGATTGTTGCCGAAGAAGACAGTTATGTGTCTTATCTGGAAGGCTGCACCGCGCCGCAGCGCGATGAAAACCAGCTCCATGCCGCCATTGTCGAAATCGTGGTGCTGAAGAACGCCGAAGTCAAATATTCCACCGTGCAGAACTGGTATCCGGGCGACAGGGACGGCAAGGGCGGCGTCTACAACTTTGTAACCAAACGCGCGGCCTGCCGCGGCGAAAATTCGAAAATCTCCTGGACACAGGTGGAAACCGGTTCGGCCGTAACCTGGAAATATCCGTCCTGCGTGTTGCAGGGCGACAATTCGGTCGGCGAGTTCTACTCGGTGGCCATTACCAATAACAGGCAGCAGGCCGATACCGGAACCAAGATGATTCACATAGGCAAAAACACCACTTCCAAAATCATATCCAAAGGCATTTCGGCCGGTTGTTCCAATCAGACCTACCGCGGTCTGGTCCGGGTGGCGCCGAACGCCCGCGGCGCGCGCAACTATTCGCAGTGTGACAGCCTGCTGATTGGCGAAAATTGCGGTTCGCACACTGTGCCCTATATCGAAAACCGCAGCAAAACCGCGGTTATCGAACATGAGGCCACCACCAGCAAAATCAGCGACGAACAGCTTTTTTACTGTCTGCAGCGCGGTATCGGCGAAGAGGAAGCTGTCAGTCTGATTGTTAATGGCTTTTGCAAGGAGGTTATGCAGCATCTGCCGATGGAGTTTGCGATAGAAGCGGCCAAGCTGATTAACATTTCGCTGGAAGGGAGTGTCGGCTGATGATAAATCCGGTTTTGAAACGCGCCCTGCAAACTTGGGGCGGACAGGCGCAGATGTTGATGGTCGTTGAGGAAATGTCCGAGCTGACCAGAGAGATTCTTAAAAACGTCAACCGCGGAAAAGACAACGTCGCGGCCATTGTTGAAGAAACTGCCGATGTTGAGATTATGCTCGAGCAGCTTAAGGAAAATTACGGCATTGCCGAGCGGGTTGCCGTATATAAGGCTGAAAAGCTGAAACAGATAGAGCGCCGCTTAAACGAATTGGATAAAAAGACAGTATAAGAAAGAACAGGAAATGACGAAAACACCGCTATTGGAAATTGAAGACCTTTGCGCCCGCGTCGGCGACAGGGAGATTATCAAGAACTTCAACCTCACTGTCAACGAGGGCGAGGTGCATGCCGTTATGGGGCCGAACGGTGCCGGAAAATCGACGCTTTCTTATGTTTTGACCGGAAAACCCGGATATGAGGTTACTTCCGGAAAAATCCGTTTCAGAGGCAAAGACTTGCTTGCCATGTCGCCGGAAGAACGCGCCCGCGAAGGCATTTTCCTCTGCATGCAGTATCCGGTCGAGATTCCCGGCGTGCCGACGACCACCTTTTTGAAACATGCTGTCAATGCCGTACGCAAACATCGCGGCGAGCCGGAACTGGATACGCTGAACTTTGTCAAAATGGTGCGTGAAGAAGGCAAGGCGCTGGGCATAGACAACGAGATGATCAAGCGCCCGGTAAACGTCGGCTTTTCCGGCGGTGAGAAAAAAAGGCTCGAAACGCTGCAAATGTCGATTCTCAAACCCGATTTTTCGATTCTTGACGAGGCAGATTCCGGTCTGGATATCGACGCGCTCAAAGTTGTGGCCGACGGTGTCAACGCGCTGCGGGACGGCCGGCGTTCCATGCTGGTCATCACGCATTATCAGCGCCTGCTGAACTATATCGTGCCCGACTTCGTTCACGTCTTTGCCGACGGACACATCGTCCGTTCCGGTGACAGAAATCTGGCGCTGGAATTGGAAGAAAAAGGTTATGCCGAATTTGTGAAAGAGAAGTAAAATGGCCGGACTGATACAAAACGTAAAGCTTTTCGGCGAAGATATTCCCTGGTTTCAGGGGCTGCGGGACAAAGGGCTGGAAGCCTTTCGCCGTCAGGGGGTGCCGACTGCCAAAACCGAAGCCTGGAAATATACCAAACCGCGTGATTTGAATGCTGACGACTTTGTCATGAACGAGTCGAATTTTCTGGCCGAACTGTCCGAAACGGCTGCCGCCGGCGCTGATGCCCAATGCGGGCAAAATCATCATTGCAATGGGCACGACTGTCACTGCCGGCGCGGCGAAGACTGCGCGTCCGGCGGTCATTGTCATGAAGAAGGCTGCCGTTGCGGCGAGGAAATAGATGTCCATGTCGATTTGCCCTTCGACGGCTATCAGCTGCATTTTCTGAACGGACAGTTTATTCCCGTCTATCCGGTGTTGCCCCGGGGCATTGAAATTATGACGCTTATGGAAGCGGTCGTTGCGCAGGAGGCCAAGCCGTATCTCGGTCGGTTGGTCGATATGGAGCATTATCCGTTTGCGGCGCTGAATACGGCTTATATGGAAGAGGGCGTTTATATCCGCATCGACCGGAACGTCAAACTGGATAAACCGGTTATTCTGGTCAACCATACGAGCGTCGGTGCCGAAAACCTGTTTTATAATCTTCGCAATCTGATAGTGCTCGAAAGCGGCGCCAAAGCCGAATTAATCGAATGGTATAATTATGCCGGTGCCGAAAAGTCGCGTTATTTTGCCAATGTTGTCAACGAAGTCTTTGTCGAACGCGGCGCCGAATTCCGGCACTGTAAAATGCAGGACGAAGCCTTTAAGGCCAACCATGTCGCGCTGAATATGGTTCGCGTCAGAGGCGGCGGCTCTTATAACGCCTTTTGTTTGCAGCGCGGCGCCAACATCGGCCGCAACGAAACCAAGGTTCTGCTTAAGGAAGAGCAGACTTCCGCCGAAGTCAACGCCGCTTACGTCATGCACGGCTGGGCAACGCTGGATACTACTACCGACATTGAACATCTGGCACCGGAAACTTTTTCGCACCAGTTGGTCAAGGGTGTGGTCGGCGGCGACGCCAAGGGCGTTTTTCAGGGCAAGATTCATATTGCCAAACATGCGGTCAAAACCGAAGGCATGCAGCTGCACAAGGCTCTGTTGCTGACAGATACGGCCGAAATTGACGTTAAGCCGGAATTGGAAATTTTCGCCGACGACGTCAGGTGTTCGCACGGCGCCGCCAGCGGCGAACTCGACGAGGAAACCCTGTTTTATATGCAATCGCGCGGTATCGGCCGGGAAGAAGCCAAACAGATTTTGATTGACGCCTATCTTGACGACGTCGTCAATAAGGTTGCAGACACAGCAGTCCGGGAATGGTTCCGCGAGCGGGCAAGGGCGTAATATCCGAAGTGTTAAGTTGAAGAAAGGCTTTCCGAAATCTACATTAAAACGGTAGAAATGGGAGCGGGAGCAAAAAGATGTATGATGTTTATGAAATACGCAAAGATTTTCCGATATTAAGCGAACTGATTAACGGCAAACCGAACACGTTTCTCGATACCGCCGCGTCGGCGCAGAAACCGCGGCAGGTTATCGAAAAAATGAACGGGGTTTATTTCGGGCAGTATGCCAACGTGCACCGCGGTTCTTATTATCTGTCCGAGCAGGCGACCGCGGAATATGAAAATGCGCGCCGCATTGCCGCGGATTTCATCAACGCCGCTTCGGAGAAGGAAATTGTTTTTACCCGCAATGCCACCGAGTCGATTAATCTGGTTGCCGCCTGCTGGGGACGCAAAAACTTGAAGCCCGGCGACGAAGTTCTGATTTCCGAAGCGGAACATCACGCCAATCTGGTGCCCTGGCAGATGTTGCGCGACGAACTCGGTTTCACGCTCAAAATTTTTAAGATGGGCGATGACGGCAGCTATATCCATGAAGAGTTTTTAAACAACCTGACCGATAAAACCAAACTGGTTTCCGTAACGGGAATGTCCAATATTCTCGGCACGGTGCTGCCCGTAAGGGAAATTACCGCAGCCGCGCATGCCAAAGGCGCGCTGGTTTTGGTCGACGCCTGTCAGATGATTGTGCATCAGAAGGTTGATGTCCGGGACATCGGCTGCGATTTTCTGGTCTTTTCCGGTCATAAAACCTACGGCCCATCCGGCATCGGCGTTTTGTACGGCAGATACGAGATCCTTGATTCGATGCCGCCTTATCAGTTTGGCGGCGATATGGTCGATACGGTTTCCTATCAGCATACCACTTTTGAAGAGCCGCCGGCACGCTTTGAGGCCGGAACGCCGGCCATTGTCCAGGCCGTCGGACTGGGCAGGGCCTTGCAGTATATGTCGGATTTGGGCATGGATAATATTGAGGCGCATGAAGTGGAATTGGTTAAATATACCAATGAGCGGCTCAAAGAGGTCAAAGGCCTGAAAGTTATCGGCAACGCCGATAACAAGGGTGGCGTCTTTTCGTTTAACGTCGAGGGCATTCATCCGCAGGATTTGGCTTTTATTCTCGATAAGGAGGGCGTTTCCGTACGCACCGGACACCATTGCGCCGAACCGTTGGTGCATCGCATGGGATTTGAGTCGGTTGCCCGCGCTTCGCTGGGCTTGTATTCGACCAAAGAAGACATTGATAATTTTGTAAAGGCTCTGAACAAGGCCGTGACTTTTTTCTGAGGAACTACGCAGATGTCGGAAACAGACGATAAGAAATTGGACGAACAAATCGAAAAAATCAATCAAACCGAGGCGGACTTGCTGCGGGCAATGGAAATTCAGGAACAAATGAAGGATTTTGTCGCCACGGCCGGGCAATCCAAACCCGCTGACGAAAAAACCGCTTCCGAAGCCGACGTTGTTGAAGCGCTTAAGACCGTCTGCGACCCGGAAATCATGATAAACGTCTACGATATGGGGCTGATTTATAATATCGAAATCCGCGATAACGGCGACGTGTTTATCGCCATGACCCTGACCGCGCCCGGCTGTCCGGTCGCCGGCATTCTGCCTCAGCAGGTTGCCGACGCGGTTGCCTTGGCTGAGGGAACAGGCAAGGTTGAAGTTCGCATTGTCTGGGAACCGGCCTGGACAATGGAGCGCTTGTCAGACGACGCCCGCGCTATGATAGAATTGTTCTGAAACAAAACCCCTCGGAAGAGGGGCTTTGTTTTTTGTCATGTTCGGGCTTGACCCGGACATCTAAAGATACAAGGCACGGTCTCACGATATGCACACAGAAAGCAACGCGCTTCAACAAAGGTTCGTGCCGCAGCCAGTAATGCGGTCAAGCTGGCAACAGCTTGCGCGCTTCAGCAAAGGTTCTCGCCGCAGCCGGTGTTGCGGTCAAGCTGGCAACAGCTTGCGTTCAAGGGCGTCCCCTTGTTAAGCTGGCAAAAGCTTGTTAGCTCTATTCCTCTTGATTATATTTGCAAATTATGTATAACTAGGAAAACGAGGAAAAACGACATGGCTAAAAAAGTATCAAAATCCGATTTTATTTCCACCGGTCTGGTTGCCCAGAACCGGCGGGCGAATTTTGACTACCAGATAGACAAGGTTTATGTTGCCGGGCTGGAACTGACCGGTACCGAGGTCAAATCGCTGCGTCTCGGCCATGCCAATATCAACGACGCTTACGGCATTGAAAAAAGCGGCGAACTGTTCATTTCCAATATGTTTATTGCCGAATATGCCAACAAGGGATACGAAAGCCATGCCGAAAAGCGTGACCGCAAGCTTTTGCTGTTGCATAAGGAAATTTGTGAAATTATTTCCGAACTGTCGCGCAAAGGGTCGACGCTGGTCGCCATGAAGCTGTTTTTCAACGACCGCGGGCGCGCCAAACTCGAAATCGGCCTCGGCCGCGGCAAAAAACTCTATGACAAACGCGAAACCATTAAGGACCGTGACTGGAACCGCGACAGGAAACGTATTCTGATTAATGCCAATCATTAAACCTTTCGGCGCTTGTTGCGAAAGAATCTTTTAAGAATTTCGCCGCATTCGGCCTCCAAAATCCCGCCGCAGACTTCCGGCCGGTGATGACAGGTCGGGGAATCGTAAAAGCGCACGCCGTTGACGACTGCGCCGCCTTTGGGGTCATAGGCGCCGAAGTAGAGGGTTTTTATCCGCGCCATTGAAATCGCCGCCGCGCACATTGTGCAGGGTTCCAGCGTCACATACAGATCCAGTCCGCGCAGCCTGTTCACGCCGAGTTTTTCGCAGGCGCGGCGAATGGCCAGCGTTTCGGCATGGGCGGTGGCGTCAAGTTTGTGTTCGCTGAGATTATACGCTTCGCTGACGATTTCGCCGCTTTCGGGGTCGACGACTGCCGCCCCGATGGGAACTTCGTCTTCGTCGCTTGCCTTCTGCGCCAGTTCCAGACAATGCAGCATATATTTCTGAGCGTCCATAATTCCTCTTTGCTTTTTAAATTTAATCCGGTTATATAATAACAAAGGTTTCAGATAAGGAAAGATAAAAAATGAGCGAAAGACTGGCAAAATTCATGGCGCGTTCCGGGGTTTGTTCCCGCCGCCGGGCCGAAGAATACATCAGGCAGAAACGGGTTACGGTCAACGGCGAAATTGTTGATTCTCCGGCATTCAACGTCGAAGGAACCGAAAAAATCCTTTTTGACGGCGAAAAGCTTCCCGAAATTGAGACAACCCGCCTTTGGCTCTATTATAAGCCGGTAGGGCTGCTAACCACGCATAGGGACGACCAAAACCGCCCCACGGTTTTTGACAGCCTGCCGCCGTTTATGCCGAGGGTCGTTTCGGTCGGTCGCCTGGACCTGAATTCCGAAGGTTTGCTGCTGCTGACCAACAACGGCGAACTCTCGCGCAAACTCGAACTTCCCGAAAACGGCTGGAGCCGTCGCTATAAAGTCAAAGTTCACGGTTATGTCGACTTGAAAAAACTTTCGGCGCTGGAAAAGGGCGCGGTTGTCGACGGCGTCAGCTATGGGCCGGTCAAGGCTGAGGTTGAAACCGAAAAAGGTACCAACGCCTGGCTGATAGTAACTTTAAGCGAAGGCAAAAACCGCGAAATCCGCAAATTGATGAAATCAATCGGTTTGGACGTCGCCCGGCTGATACGTTTGTCATACGGCCCTTTCCAGCTCGGTTCGCTCAAAAAGGGCGAGGTTCGCGAGGTTCCCGGCAAAGTGCTCAAAGAACAGCTGGGGAGCAAATTTCAGCTATGAGGATAATCGGCGGCGCATATCGCGGCAAAAAACTGTATTCGCCGGAATATGAAGGCGTGCGGCCAACGTCCGACCGTGCCCGCGAGGCCGTGTTTAACATTCTTTCCTCCAAACTGGCCGGCGATTGGGCCGCCTGTGATATGCTGGACGTTTTTGCCGGTACCGGCGCCGTCGGTTTGGAGGCTTTGTCGCGCGGCGTGCGTTCGGTAACCCTGCTTGATGTCAACCTGCAGACGGCTCGTCGCAATGCGGCGCTTTTTGCCAAAGAAAAAGACCGTATCAGCCTGATTTCCGCCGACGCTTCCCGTTTGCCGCCGGCGCCGCGTCAATATAATCTGGTGTTTCTGGATGCCCCCTATAACAAGGGATTAAGCGTTGCCGCCCTTCAGTCGCTGGTCGGGCAGGACTGGCTGGCCGAAGATGCCTTGGTGTTGGTTGAACTTGAGAAAAACGAACCGCTGGAAATGGAAAGCATACCGTTTTTTGAACAGGTCGACGAGCGCCGCTACGGTTTGGCCAGAGTGGTTTTTCTGCATTTTTTGCCTGCGAAGAAATAATCAAAAATATTGTCATCTTTTGCAGTTGTGCTATTATCTTTCGCCGGTAAAGGAGAACGAAAAATGCCGAAAGAAAAATCAGCGGATATGCAAAAGCAAATTGATGAAATCGACCTTAAACTCTACAATCTTCTCATTCACAGAACCGAACTCGTCGAACGGCAGCCGGTCAATGCCGTCGAAAACACGCTTGGCAAGGAAGCGGCTGCCATCAAAAATCTGCTGAAATTTCATCGCGGCAATTTTCCTCGTTACGTCATTGCCAAAATCTGGCGCGAAATACTAAGTGCCAGCGCCTGCCTTCGTGAAAAGCTGAAGTTTTCGGTTTTTGAAACCGATTCCTGTGATGACTTGATTAACATTGTGCAGGAGCATTTCGGCAGCTATGCCGAATATGTCACGCGCAGTTCTTTCGGGCAGGTTATGACGGTTATAACCAATCATGAGGCGCAGCTCGGCATCATTCCCTGCGACAATCATGAAATGAACCTCAAGCCCTGGTGGTCGGGTTTTTCTTCCACCGGCGAAGGGCTGAAAATCATTGCCAAGCTGCCGTTTCTCAAACGCAAGGAAAATCCGCTGACCGAAAGTGACGTTTATGTCGTTGCCCTGACTCACCCGGCACAAAGCGGCGACGATGTCAGCCTGCTCGGTATCGAGGTCAATAATGACGTCAGCGTGTCAACGATAGTCGAAGCTTTGGAAAATGCCGGTTATCGCAATCCGAAAATTCAGCTCATGGCTAAGGTCGACGATGAAAACAAGTCCTATTTGGCTGAGGTTGACGGTTTCCTCAAACCGAACGACGACGGCCTGAAACCGCTTCGCGCGCAGTTCAACAACATCAATATCGTCGGCTCCTATGCCCGCCCGATAGAACTTTAGACCTAGAATTTTTTCAACGGAATATTTTCGATTAATATCTGGTTGGCGTTGACGTTAACCGGCGTCGTTACCGTATAGTAGCGGTCATCTTTGTTCAGTTTGAACGCTTTGTTGTTGAGCAGAATTTTGGCGACAAACACGCCTTTGCGTTCCAGAAAATTGTCCTGCAACATGTCCAGCGTTTCGTTCAGCCCTTTGGAAGAGGTATTCAGGTGCAGATTCGGTTCCAGCTTTTCGTTAAAATAAAGGTCGCCGCGCGCCACCATCGTCAGCGGTGCCCATTCGACAATCAGCTTCCTGATATCAATGACCCCGCCCAGCCGCAGCCAGGCCGACAGGCTTTCGGTATAGGTCGGCTTGGACGTAATCATGCCGATAATGTTGGCATTGGCATAAATGCGGTTGATTCTTTTGCGCAGCGGAAAATCGACGTCTTCCGAAATCTGAATGCCGGCAACTTCCAGATGATTTTCAAAAAACGGCGTCAGCTCGCTGATGTTTAACGGCGCCATACGCTGAGCCGCCAGCCGCAGACTGTCTACCGTACCCAGACCGCGGATGTTCCAGCCCATGCCTTCAATGCTGGCTTCCTTAAGCCCGAGCGCCCTGTCAAAATAAAGGTCGATGTCCAGCACCGGAATTTCAGCCGGATACACCTTGCCGTTCAGTGTCAGGGTCTGCTTCCGCGAGGCCTTCGGCGTAATATGCCCGCAGTTGAACAAACCTGCGCCGATTTTAAGTTCTTCGGTTTTCCATTCCTTGCTGCCGTCCAGCGCATAGAGCCGGAAGTTTTGAAACGTCAGCGGGGCAAACAACGGAAAAGCCGAACTCTCGGCCTTGTCATAAGCCATGTCCCAGCCGGCTTCCAGCAGTGAGGCCTGAATTTTGTTTATTTCGCGGTTCAGCAGATTCAGACCGTAAACCCGCTGCAAATATGCCCAAATGCCCAAACCGACAACCGCAAAGCTCAAAAACGCCGTCAGCAAAACGAGCGAATTTGGGCGGGGCATGCGGGGCAGTTTGGCTTTCAGGCGTTTAAACATGGCTTTTATCCGAGGTTGACTTTGGTATAAGGATAGTTTTTCAGGGTTTCGGCATTAAGCTCGGCGCATTTGCCTTCAATTCTTTTTTCCAGCTCGGCCATAAATTCCTTTTTGTCGGCAATCTCCGGCATCGGTTCCATAAATTCGATGATAACCTTGCCCGGATACCGCAGAAACGAATTTTTAGCCCAAAACAGGCCGGTATTGAGCGCCACCGGAATAACCGGCGCTTTCAGCTGCTCGGCAATGAACAGCAGTCCCGGCTTGTAGCCTTTGGTTGTGCCCGGCTTGCAGCGCGTTCCCTCCGGAAAGATGATAATCGGGCGGCCTTTGCTCATGCGGTCTTTGGCCTCTTTCATCATCGCTTTCATGGCCGAACCGCCGGCGGCGCGGTTGACCGGAATCATACCGTAGAAATGCTGTGCCCAGCCGAAGATCGGAATATAGGTCAGTTCTTTTTTGAGAATGAACACCGCTTTTTTGATGAACATCGACATGCAATAGGTTTCCAGCGCCGATTCATGCTTGCTGGCATAGATGACGCCGTCCTGGCGCAGGTGCTGCCGGCCGCGGATTTCGATTTTGATGCCGGCGGTCAGCCGCAGGACGAACATCGTGACCGGAATCATGAAATAGTTCCAGAAATAGATGGTCGACTTGCGCGAAAACAGCCCCATTGCCGAAGAAACGACGCAGCCGAACAGCAGGCAGCCGTAAACGCCGATGTTGGCAAGAGTTGAGCGGATATAAATCATTTTAGTTTCCTTTTAGTCTGGTTCTGAGATAAACGTACAAAAACTTGTTGTATTCCGAGGCAATCAGGCAAAAGCTGCCGCGGTTCTTCCACCATTGCGGCGACACGTTTTCCGAATATACCGGATGCGGCACAATCTTAATCTGCGGGTTTTGAGACCGAAATTCCTCCAGGCTCCGCGGAATATGATAGTTTGAAGTGACCAGCCGTATGGACCTGACTTTGTTTTTTCTTATCCATTCGCCGGTTTCGATGGCGTTTTCAACGGTGTTGGTTGACCTGTTTTCAAGCTCGATTTTGCCTTTTCGGGGCATGTCGACTTTCTGAATCCGGCTTATTTCCTTAAGTGAAATATCTTTCTGCACGCCGGAGATGAACATCTTGCCGGCCAGCCCTCGTTTCATCAGCTGCGCGGCTTCGGCAATGCGGTTTTTGCCGCCGGTCAGGGCAATGATGGCGTCGGTTCGGGTCTTTTCGTCCGGCCTGTAGCTGTTGATGCGGTAATTGAAAGCCAGAAAACCGGCAAACCAGACGACGGCGCCGACAAGCAATATGTAGAGCAGCAGTTTTTTCATCACATCATCTTTTCCAGCGTGCGTTTAACCGTATAGTAGGCCGTCATCATCGCAATCAGCGAGGCGAAAACCGGCAGGCTCAGAATGGCGCCCCAGGCCTGAACCGAGAGCGTGGCGTCGCTGATAATGCCGCCCTCAATCTGCTCGGCCAGCCTTGAAATGGCAAAGATTGAGGGGATGGCGAAAATCAGCCCGATAACGCCGCCCACAAAACCGAGCTGTGCGGTGCGGCGGGCATATTGCTGTGCAACGTAGGCGTCTTTGGCGCCCATCAGGTGCAGGATTTCGATAATATGCTGGTGCAGTCCCAGACTGGTCTTGGTCGAATAGAATATTGCTCCCGAAGTGACCACGACAACCAGCAGCAAAACGCTCAGCGCCATCATCTTGAGGCCGTCGGCAAACTTAATCAGCTTGTTTAGCCAGAGCTTGTGGTTGTCCAGCGAAGCCTGCGGCGAAACTTCGGCCAGTTTTTCGGCCAGCTCGATAAAGTCGACCTCGGCGTTTTTCTTCAGCCGCACGTCAATCAGCCGCGGCACCGGCAGGTCTTTGATGTTGACGCCGTCGCCGAGCCAGGGCTTGATCAGCTGCTCAAGCTGTTCATCCTGCAGGGGCGTAACCTTTTCAATTTCGCTGCGGCCTTCCAGAAAACGCACCGCGCGCGTCTGGTGGTCGAGCGTTTCTTCCAGGGCTTTTTCCTTGTTGATGTTGTTGACCGGCATAATCTGCACGGTCAGCGAACCGAGAATGCTCTGGTTCCAGTTCAGCAGCATGGAATTGATGGACAGCACGCCGGCCAGCGTCACGGCAAACAGAAAAACCGCGATGGAAATCATCACTTTCAGAAACAGGGTGGAACTGTCGTCTTTGAGCGGCAGCTCCTGCTTGCGGGTTATGATGTTGGGCCGGGTGCTCATATCTGACCTCCGAAACGCGAGTTGCCGGGATATAGGATGTGCAGGCCGTGGTTCTGCAAATGCAGCCGCGGATAGCTGAAATCGTTGATGAGTTTTTCCGAGTGCGTGGCAATGACGACGGTGGTGCCAAGCTTGTTCAGTTCCACAAACAGTTTCATCAGCTTGGGAGCGATGTCGTTGTCGACGTTGCCGGTCGGTTCGTCGGCCAGCAGCAGTTCCGGCCGGTTGATGACCGCGCGCGCAATGGCGATTCGCTGCTTTTCGCCGCCGGACAGGGTTGCCGGTGTGTCCAGAATATGCCGGTCAAGCTCGACCCATTGCAGCAGTTCTTTCACGCGTTTGCGCACCTCGCGCTCTTCCATGCCGCAGACGCGCAGGGGCAGGGCCACGTTGTCGAAAGCCGACAGATGGTCGAGCAGGCGGAAATCCTGAAACACGACGCCGATTTTGCGGCGCAGCATCGACAGGCTGTCGCGGTTGGTAAAGTTGACGTTTTTGCCGAAGACGTTGACAATGCCGCGGCTCGGTTTCTGTGCCAGATACATCATGCTCAGCAGTGAGGTCTTGCCGGCGCCGCTTTTGCCGGTCAGAAAATGAAACGAACCTTTTTTGAGCGAGAGCTTGACGTCGCTCAGAATCTCCGGTCCCTGGCCGTAGCGGATGCCGACGTTCTGCATCTCGATAACCGGCGGTATGTTGCTGCTGTCTGGTCTGGACAAGGTAATGACTCCCTCAAAATCTTTTTCTCTTAAGATAGAACAATATTATATTTAATAAAGTATTTTTTTTCTTTGATTAAATGCTTTTTATGCATATAGTTTATGCAAAGAGGTGTAAAAGATGCTAATCCGTTGTCCAAAATGTAATGTCAGCTATGATATCGGCGCCGCGGCCATTCCGGCGGACGGTAAAAAAGTACGCTGCTCGCAGTGTGGAGAAGTATGGATTTGCATGCCTGCCGACCTGTTTGAACAGCCGCAGCCCGAACCGCCGGCGCCGGAAACGGAAGAGCAGCCCGTGCCGGAAACGCCCGTCGCGGAGGAAAGCGGAGAGGCGAAGACGCCGCAGGAAGAGCCTGTTCCGGCCGGAAAGTCGGAAATGCAGGAGATTTTTGCCCGCCTCGAAACCCAGACCGAAAGCCTTTTTGAATATGAGAAAAATCTGCCGCCGCATTTGAAAGTCTGGTCCGGCGTCAAAAGCGTTTTGGGCTTGCAGCGCCGCCGCAACCGCCGCATTTTGGCCGGCGCCTCGGTGGTCTTGTTTTTGTTGCTGCTGTTTTATCTGCGGTTTGACATTGTCCGCGTTGCCCCGTTTATGGAAAGGGTCTATGCCGCCCTTAACATCGAAAGCGTCATTCCCGGCGAGGGTTTGGAGTTTCAGAACATAACCCGTAACGAATATGAGGAAGATTATATCAACAAAATGGAAGTCCGCGGCTTCATCGCCAACGTAACCGGCAAGACGGTAAATATCCCGACCATGCAAATAGAGCTGCTTGACAAGAATGTGCAGGCGCTGCAGGTCATCTATCAGGAACCGCCGGTTCCGCGGATTGTCGGCGGCGGCAAGGTCGCGTTTCGAATTGTCATAACCAAACCGTCTTCTTTTTCCAAATACGTTTACCTGACCTTTACGCGTGAACACCCTAAGGAAACCCTTAAGGCCGTCAACGTCCGCCCTGACGAAGTTTAAACTTGCGGCCTTAGGCGCTTTCGGCTCCTCCTCAAACTTTTTCTGTCCCGGGCATGGATTATCAGTTGCAATTATATTTTTCTTAAATAAAATAACTCCAATAAAGCTTACGCTCTTTTGATGGGGGCAAGAGACATAAGCCGCTTCGAAAGAGACGGACGAATAATCTGGCTATCTTGGTATAGTGTGATCCCCCATCGCCTTAAAACCACGAGGCAATTTCCTTTTTTAGAGTGGCAGAGATTCAATTTCCATCTAAATTTTTTCTGTCCCGGGCATGGATTATCAGTTGCAATTATATTTTTCTTAAATAAAATAAGTCCAATAAAGCTTACGCTCTTTTGATGGGGGCAAGAGACATAAGTCGTCTCGAAAGAGACGGACGAATAATCTGACTATGCGTAGGATAGGTACTACCCCCATCACCTTAAACCACGAGACAATTTCTTTTTTTAGAGTGGCAGGGATGCAATTTCCATCTCAAATTTTTTCTGTTCCGGGCATGAATTATCGGTAATTATATACTTTACAAACCCAGTTTTTTATGCTATTAAGGAAATATATTAACCAATAAGGCATAAAAAAAATGGTAGTTTTTGATAGTTTAGTTGAGTTTTTGGACGTGTTCGGCACCGATGAAGCGTGCCGCGATTATCTTACAAAAATCATCTGGAAAGACGGAGAATATTGCCCGCACTGCGGCGCAAAAAAGATTTATCATTTCAGCAATGGCAAAATTCATAAATGCGCCCACTGCCGTAAACAGTTTTCTATAACGGTCGGCACTATTTTCGAGGATACTAAAATTCCCCTGAAAAAATGGTTTATGGCGATTTATCTGATGACTTGTCATAAAAAGGGCATTTCTTCTTTGCAGCTGTCGCGTGATCTGCATATCACACAAAAAACCGCTTGGTTTATGTTGCAAAGGCTACGTTATGCCATGCAGACAAAAGAATTCAAAATGCCCTTGGACGGCATTATTGAGATTGACGAAACTTATGTCGGCGGCAAAGAAAGTAATAAGCATAAAAATAAACGTGTTTTGTTTTCGCAAGGCGGCGCCGGGAAAATCCCCGTTCTGGGTATGCAACAGCGCTCCGGCGAATTGCGTATGGTTCAATATGAAAAGACTAACAAAGAGAATATCCAGCCGATTTTGAAAGCAAACATTTCTAAGAATGCAGAAATCTGCACGGATGAAAGTCCGATTTATAAGTTTTTGCCAAAGCGCCATATTGTTTGCCATTGTTCCGGGGAATACGGCCGCGGCAATATTACGACAAACCGCATAGAGGGCGTTTTTTCACACTTCAAAAAGACAATCAAAGGCGTTTATCATTATGCCTCTAAAAAGCATTTGCAGAAATATCTAAGTATGTTCTGTTTCCGCTGGAATACCCGCGATATAAGCACAACCGACCGGATTAAACTCTTCTTTGCCGACACAACCGGCAAAAGATTGCAATATAAGGAGTTGATACATGTCAGATACTAACGATTTTGCCGAAATAATAAACCGGATTGCCAGAGTTCCGACTTCATCTATTCCCCCGCGTAAGCCGCAACAATCCCCGTCTTCTGGAAACGATAATCCTGCTGCTCCAGAGAAAAACAATGAAGATAATTAATTCTTATTCTGTACATTTTGTCAACGTAGGGTAATGAAATATTGACTAATTAGCAACAATTCTTTATAAGAAAAGTCTAGCAGCTTATAAAGGAGAAAATGCTATGGTTGATATGGAAAAAAGGAAAGCAACAAACAAAAAGCTATGGACTGTTTTGGGCATTTTGTTTTTAATGATTGGTTGTCTTTGCAATTTAGAAGAAAAGCCACAGGTTGAACAAACAGACTTAAAGATAGTAGAAAAAACACTATATGATAAATCTGTTATTTATACCATATCCGAAGGAAAAGGCTACGGGTATGATGAAGCCATTAAGAAGTTTGGTATTGAGCGTATCAAAACGATAAATGAATTAATGCCTAAAGCAGCAGATCTTATCGTAAAAAATCCAGAATGTGATAAATTAACATTCGTAATGCTGTCAGCTAAAAGTACACATGAAAATGTTATAATTTATGGGCGTTGTGATAATGACGCACGTTTTCATCTGTCTGAGAAAGATATTAATGATAATAAACCCGTTGAAACGAATAAACAAAAAATGTCTGCCGCAGTTCCATATTTAATGAGTGATTGTGACGAAGCTATTAAATCTCGGTTAAACTTTCCCTCAACATACGATAAAAGCTTTTTGGAGGGTGATATACGAGTATATAATGATAGGGTAGTCATTGAAACTGTCTTTACGGCCAAAAATGCCTTTAATCTTGAACTCAAATACCGTGCTAAATGTTACTTTGATGATAAGAAAGAACTAACCGGTTTTAAAATGAGCGAATATAGATAACACTGTAAGAATTTAAGTTATCAACAATGAATTAATAAGGGTCTTTGACCCGGTATCGGATAGCAATAAAATAAAATCCTCTAGAATCGGAACTTCTAGAGGATTTTTTAATTTCATCACATGGGAGGTGATAAAAGTGGAGTATAAATACTACCTGAAAAATGGGAATTTCATTTTGCAGGTATTAGCTCATAGAGCCTTAACTCGCAAAGAAATTATCTTTGCTTCGGGTATTTTTATGTACAATCAAGGCTTAAAAAAACTGCCTAATCGCGGTTATGGCCATATTGATTATACCCTTTAGAGTATAAATAATACTCTATCGTTTATAATAGTCAAGTGCATTAGTTTGCATTTTTGATAAATATTGTTGTACGCCTTTTTTATGTGTTTAACCTTTCTTTGGATAAATAAAATGTCTAAAGTTGCAAATAATGTCGCTAAATTTATAATTTCCCGCTCATTCACACGTGCTGAATATATAGACTATAAAGATGATGACAGAACTGGTACTATTCTTATTGATGTAGAAGACGGTCAAAAACTTAAAATATTCCGTGTTTCAATAATGGATTGGCTAAGCCTTTATTGCAACACAACAGATGATGAAGTCTATAATCTAATAAAAAATCACGGTTTCTGTTTTAAGAAATGAATATCTGTTAGAACTGTATTTTTAACAAAATAGACAGGGGTTGCAATACGCATTTCGTTACCTTTTTTTAGATTATCACGGTCGCGTTTTTCTAAACAAAACCAGTAATACAATGAAAATAAAAATATACTGATAGCTTTGTGTATTCTATTCTTTGTTCTGTTTTTATATTTTATAAACGGATTTATAGGACAAACCTCATCAGCATATTGCAATAACTCTTTTACATCCTTAAATTTTTTATGAATAATCTTTTCTTTGCTCATATTTTTTTCCTTTATTAATAAACTGGGTTTAATATGTATATAGTTACCGAATTATCAGTTGCAATTAATTTTTTTCTAATATAAAATAACCCTGCATTCGGCATGGTTAACCGAATTGTGGAAGATTGCATTCCAGGTTCAAAACCTGACCTTCTCTTTTTGAGGGGGCAAGAGATATAAGCCGCCTCGAAAGAGGAGGTCGAATAATCTGGCTACTGAACCTAGATGCAATCCCCCTCACCTTAAAACCATTAAGGTGATTTTCTTTTTTAAAGAACAACCCGGCGGCAGCAGATGCCGCAAAAAGGATAACCAGCCGTAGTAAGAGACGGCCGGTTATTGAACTTAGCGGTTCAGAGAGCTATGAGAGGCTCTTTCCTCGCAGATAGGACGGTGACGGACGAATAATCCGTCACCGATCTGCCGGTTTTTTGCCAAAAACCGGTAGACAAGCCGACAACTCTGGCATATTATGCGGAGGTCGGAATCGTCTGTTTTGGCAGACAAGTCCGTTTATCTGCGGGATACTCTCATAGGTTCCGGCCGCCGCCCTCGTCAAACAGGGCGGTTTGTTTATTTAAAAAACCGAGGATAATCAAAATGAGCAAAAATCATTCCCGGACTGTTTCTATCGATACCCCCAGCCATTCCAGCCGCGGCCGCACGCCGGAGGGCGAACCGAACCCGGTCGACGTTTATGTCGGTTCGCGCCTGCGTTTGCGCCGCACGGTTCTCAACCTTTCCCAGGAGAAACTGGCCGCGCTTGCCGGGCTGACCTTTCAGCAGATTCAAAAGTACGAACACGGCATGAATCGCATTGGCGCGAGCCGTCTGTACGATTTTGCGCAGATTCTCGATGTGCCGGTCAGTTTCTTTTTTGCCGAAATGCCGGAAGAGGTCGCGCAGCGCAGCCCGCGCCGTTACAGCGGCGTCAGCTGTTGTGAAAGCGATGTGCCGCAGTTGCCGGAAGATCCGGCGCACAGCGCGGAAATTCAGTCGCTGATTCGCGCCTACAGCCGGATTACCAACCGCGAAGCCGCGCGGGCGCTGTTGGCGCTTTCCGAAAAAATGGCGCCGCTCGCCGCCTGCATTGATAAAAAAACGGATATGGCCTGAAAAAAACGTCTGTCCCGGCAGGAACAGACGTTTTTTTATCTTTGCCTGAAACCGTTAACCGGCCTTGAGCATGACTTCCGGCGCCTTAATGCCGAGCAGATAGAGCAGCAGGGTCAGAATGTCGCGGGTCAGTTTGGCCAGTTTCAAACGTCCGGCTGCTACCGCGGCGTTTTCTTCGCTCATAATCGGCGAGGCGTTGTAAAAGCTGCTGAATGTTTGCGCCAGCGTATAGGCATAGTCTGAAATAATGCTCGGCTCTTTGTCGGCCTCGGCGCGCATAATCACGTTGTTCAACTGTGCCAGTTTCAGCGCCAGCACCCGTTCCTCGGCGTTTGTTATCACGATGTTTCCCGGTTCCTTTCCTTTTTCTTTTGCTTTGCGCAGAATGGAATTGATACGGGCAATCGCATATTGGATGTATGGGCCGGTTTTGCCTTCGAATTTGGCAAAGTCTTCCAGCTCAAAGACATATCCGGCGGAAATGGTGTTTTTCAAATCCTGAAACTTGATGGCGCCGATGGCGATTTCGCCGACCAGATTTTCAATATAAGCCGCGTCATAACCGTCGGTTTCTTCCGGTTTTGGCATCGATTCGCGGACTTTGTCCTTGGACAGGGCAATCAGGTCTTCCAGATTCATCACGCCGCCGTCGCGGGTCTTGAACGGTTTGCCGTCCGCGCCGTTGACCGTGCCGAAACCGATATGCAACATTTTGACCCCGGGCGCAATCCCGAGTTTTTCGGAAGCCTCGAAAACCTGCTCAAAGTGCAGCGACTGCCGCTTGTCCACGACATAAATGATTTCGTCGGCCTTAAGGTCGTCATAACGCATTTTAATCGTTGCAATATCGGTAATCTGGTAGCCGAAACCGCCGTCGCTCTTAATCAGGATAACCGGCGGCTTGGGCTTGTTGCCTTCCTCAAGCCGGATAATCAGCGCGCCGTCGTCCAGTTCGGCCAGTCCTTTTTCTTTGGCGATTTTGACAATCTCGGAACTGGCTTCGTGCGCGTCGCTTTCGCCGAGCCAGAGGTCAAAATGTGCCTCAAGGTCGTCATAGTTCTTTTTGACCGCGTTGACCGAAACCTCGCGCAAATGCTTCCAGGCCTTGCGGTATTCCGGGGTGCCGTCCTGCAGCTCGGCGGTAATCTGCCGCGCTTTTTCCTTGGCGGCTTCGTCTTCCTTGCAGCGGATGTTGGCTTTTTTGTAAAAGGCGCTGATGGCCTCAATGTCATAGCTTTCCGTTTTGGAAAGGTCGCCGTCCTGATTGATGATTTCGGCCAGAATCATGCCCATCGGGGTTCCCCAGTCGCCGAAGTGGACGTCGGAGATGACCTCGTTGCCGTAAAAGCTCTCGATCCGGCGGATGGATTCGCCGATGACCGCCGAACGCAGATGTCCGACGTGCAGCGCCTTGGCGACGTTCGGGCCGCCGAAGTCCATCACGATTTTTTTCGGCGCTTCGGTTTTGTCGCAGCCGAAACGCCCGTCGCCGGCCATGGCGTCCAGTTCGGCGGCAATGAAGGTTTCTTTGAGGCTGACGTTGATAAAGCCCGGCCCGTCGACCGATATTTTGGCAATGTCGGCGTCCTGTTCCAGTTCGCCGGCAATCAGAGCGGCAATCTCACGCGGGTTCCTGCGCAATGGCTTGGCCAGCGCCAGCGCGCCGTTGCACTGAAAATCGCTCAGGTCCGGACGGTCGGAAACCTTGACGACGGCAAATTTGGTGTCCAGGCCGTGTTTTGCAAAAATGCCGGCCAGTTTCTGGTTGAGTAGTTTTTCTAATGATTGGGCCATGTTCGTTCATCCTGAAATTAGTCGTTTTGTGCGACACTTTATAAAAAAAATCGGCTGATTACAAGTCAAAAAGACTGGGGATTACTGTACGCATCGGAAATATATGTGATTCGGAATCAGCAGCCGGCAGGTAAACGACGTCATGTCGGTCGGTTCGGCGTGTGTTCCGGTCTTGTGCTTGCGGCATTCTTCGTCGGCGAGTTTTTTGACCTCGTCGTAAGTGGTTGTCCAGCCGTTGTAGCAGACGGCCGGATTTTCGGGCGTCGAGCGTCCGACATAGAGTTTGCTGATGTCGTGCACTCCGGCGTTGCGCTGGCGGTCAATGAAAGGAGGCAGAAAACTGCAGGCGCCGAGCAGCAGAAACAGGGCGGCGGCAAATCCGAATTTTACTCTGGACAATTTAAAAAACTCCATTACTTTATTCTTATCATATCAACATATATACGAAGAAGAATAAAATGGAAAGTCAAAACAAATATATTGGTGATGAAAGTTTCAAAAAATTTCTCGGGCATTACGGCTGCCCGACGCCGCTGCCCGTGGTCAAAATGAAGTTTGCCGGCGCCGTTTGCAGCCCCAACCTTGACCTGCGCCCCGCCGACGTCATTTCTTCTTTTTGGCCCGCAGGCCAGGCGCCCCGGCTCGAAACCAAAAACGAGGCCGATTTGTTCTTCAAGTTTTTTATGGGGCTGTGGGACGAGGTTTTTCAAAAAGTCAGAGAAAACAAAATTAAACTGGAACCTGTAAAGCTTTCCGGCCGCGAGCAGATCCGCGAGGCCTGCGCCGCCCGCTTTGCCGAGGTCGAGGGCGGTTACGTCGAAGGTTTCTGGGGCGGCCGCGAGGACTTCAAACTGCCGGCCTTTATTGCCCAGATGATAGACTCCCTGACCGAATTGTCCGGCGTTTACAATACGTTGGCAAAAAAACTTGACAAGGCCGAAAATCTGGAAGAAATTTCTAATACTTTCCGCTACACCGACAAAATGGTGGAAAAAGCCGTCAGCTTTATTATTGAAAATTCGGTTTTGCCGAGGATTGACAGCCTGCAGAGAGTCGTGCATTAACAAAATAAGGATTTTATGTCATGGAAATGATGGAAGGTCTTATGACCCGCCGTTCAGTTCGCAAATATACTGACCAGAAGATAGACAAAGCCACCCTTACCGAAATCATCAGAGCCGCCCAGTATGCCCCGACCGCGCACAACCGCCAGCCGTGGGAGTTTCTGGTCGTTGACGACCGCGAGGTTCTGGCCAATCTGCGCCACATTCAGCGCTGGACGTCCTTTGCCAAAGATGCCGCTTGCGTCGTGTTCGTTCTGGGCGACGTCAGCCAGTCGTTCAACCGCGACAAGGAAAACGAAAAATGGAGCTTTGTCGACGTCGACTGCGCCATTGCTACCGAAAACCTGATGCTGGCCGCCTGGGCCAAAGGCATCGGCACCTGTTACTGCGGCGCCGCGCCCATGCAGCGCGTGGTGGACGATTTGAAAGAATATCTGAAACTGCCGGATAACATCCGCCCGTTTGCCATTGTGACGATGGGCTATCCGGCCGAAACCCCGAAGCAGCCGGAAGGCCGTTTTAAGGAAGAAAAAATCCACTGGGGAAAATATTAAAGTTTTTGAGCCGCCGCGTCAGCCGCGGCTCTTGTATTATTGTCTGATAAGTTAAAAATAGCTTGAAAAAAATCAATTAAGTGCTACATTAGCACCGAATTAAACAAACCCGTAAAGCGCAGGGTTCCCTGTGCTTGCATTCTAACAAGGAAGGAAAAATAATATGACAATTCGCGTCGGTATTAACGGATTTGGCCGTATCGGCCGCCTGGTTTTCCGTGCCGCTCAGGAAAGAAATGACATCGAAATCGTCGGCATCAACGACCTGATTGATGTTGAATATATGGCTTATATGCTGCGTTATGACACCATGCACGGCCAGTTCAAGGGTTCCATTGAAATCAAGGACGGCAAACTGGTTGTCAACGGCAAGGCTATCCGCGTTACCGCTGAAAAGAACCCGGCCGACCTGAAGTGGAACGAAGTCGGCGCCGAATACGTCGTTGAATCTACCGGTCTGTTCCTTACCAAGGAAAAGGCTCAGGGGCATATTGACGCCGGTGCCAAATATGTCGTTATGTCGGCACCCTCCAAGGACGATACCCCGATGTTCGTCTGCGGCGTAAACACCGATTCTTATGTTAAGGGCACTCAGTTTGTTTCCAATGCTTCCTGCACCACAAACTGCCTGGCTCCGATTGCTAAAGTTCTGAACGATAAGTTTGGCATTGTTGACGGCCTGATGACCACCGTTCACTCGACCACGGCCACTCAGAAAACCGTTGACGGCCCGTCCATGAAAGACTGGAGAGGCGGACGTGCCGCTGCCGGCAACATCATTCCGTCTTCGACCGGTGCCGCCAAAGCCGTCGGCAAGGTTATCCCGAGCCTGAACGGCAAGCTGACCGGTATGTCTTTCCGCGTTCCGACGCTGGACGTTTCCGTTGTTGACCTGACCGCCAACCTCGCCAAGCCGACTTCTTATGAAGAAATCTGCAAAGCCATGAAAGAAGCTTCTGAAGGCGAACTCAAAGGCATTCTCGGCTATACCGAAGATCAGGTTGTTTCGTCCGATTTCCTCGGCGATGCCCGCACTTCTATCTTTGACGCCAAAGCCGGCATTCAGCTGACCCCGACCTTTGTCAAGGTTGTCAGCTGGTACGACAATGAGTGGGGTTATTCCAACAAGGTTCTCGACCTCGTTGCCCACATGGCCAAAGTAAACGGATAATCTGAAATAAAGCAAACCCTCTTGGCTTATCAAGGGGGTTTTGTTTTTTTTGTAAAGGAAAAACTTATGGAATACAAAACGATTGATGATTTGGGCGATTTAAACGGCAAAGTCGTTATGCTGCGCGCCGATTTGAACGTCCCGATGGATGAAAATTTTCACGTTACCAACACGGCCCGCATTGACCGCACTGTTCCCACCGTTAAGGAACTGATGGGCAAAGGCGCCAAAGTTGTGGTTATCAGCCATTTTGGCCGGCCGGAAGGCAAGGGCGACCTGAAGAATTCGCTCAGCCATATTGTCAAGGACATGGAAAAGGCGCTTGGCCGCAAGGTTGTTTTTGTTGACGACTGCATCGGCCCCAAAGTTGAAGAAGCCGTTAAAAACATGAAAGCCGACGAAGTTCTTCTGCTCGAAAACCTTCGTTTTTATAACGAAGAGAAAAAAGGCGACGAGAAGTTCGCCGAAGAACTGGTCAAACCGGCTGACGTCTATGTTTCCGACGCTTTCTCGACCGCGCACCGCGCTCATGCTTCAATGGTTGCCGCCGCCAAACTGCGTCCGGCTGCCATGGGGCGTTTGATGGAAGAGGAAGTCAAGGCTTTGTCCAACGGCTTGAACAATCCGCAGCGCCCGTTGATGGCCGTTGTCGGCGGTTCCAAGGTTTCCACCAAGCTTGACTTGTTGAACAATCTGGTTAAGAAAGTTGATAAATTGGTTATCTCCGGCGGCATGGCTCATACCTTCATGAAGGCCAGCGGCATCAATACCGTCAACGAAGCCAACTCTTTGGTGCAGATGGATATGATTGATACGGCCAAAGAGATTATGAAAGTTGCCAAGGAAAACAACTGCGAGATTATTCTGCCGCAGGATGTCGTCGTTTCCAAAGAATTCAAGGCTGACGCCGAGCACAAGACGGTTGACCTCGAACACATTCCGGCCGAAGGCTGGATTTTGATGGATGTCGGCGAAAAGACCATCGCCTCCATTAACAAAAAGCTGGACGAATGCAAAACGCTGGTTTGGAACGGCCCTCTGGGCGTATTTGAGTTGAAGCCGTTTGACAATGCCACCAACAAGGTCGCGCAGCATGCCGCTACCCTCACGCAGGAAGGCAGACTGATGACGGTTGCCGGCGGCGGCGATACCGTTTCGGCACTGGACAATGCCGGCGTTGCCGATAAGTTCAGCTATATCTCAACGGCCGGCGGCGCTTTCCTCGAATGGATGGAAGGCAAAGAACTTCCGGGCGTCGTTGTCCTGAAGAAATAATCAGACAGGCAAACAAAATAAAGCCCCGCACCGCGGGGCTTTTTGTTCACTCTGTCATTGAGGGATTTGTTTTTCTCTCTGTCATTGCCGGGCTTGACCCGGCAATCCAATCACAGGAGCTTTTATTACTCTTTTCTGTATTTATCTAAAACTCCAGCACCGGGTAAACGTGGAGATCGGTGTCGTCCTTAGTGGTGTGATCCAAACCGCCACCAAGGATAGAGAACCACACGTTGATGCCGCGATCCGACGAAGACCAGGTACAACAGTATGGATACTCAACACCTCCTACTTTCTTAATTGCTGTTTGTATGGTGTTTATATTCTTATAAATGTTCATCATGATACCGGCTGCCGGCAGACACCATTTTCCCTTGGTTGCCGGTGTCGGAGCATATCTTCGCGTCGCCCAGGCGGCCGGATAAGTACTGGCATCGCCAAATGCAACAATCTTGTCTGTATTGCCACAGCTGTCGTAGTCCTTTGATGCAGCGCTGGCAGATTCATAGTTCGGCAGGCTTGGAATATCCTCGACCTTGAGATGAAAGCCCCAAAATAAACGCGAGCTGACATAGGCCCTGTTGCCGTCCTCATCAACAGGCCATGGTGCCATAATCTGACCGTGCTTACCGCCGTCGATAACATGAACCACAATCCCGAGTACGGTTTTAGATGTATCGTGATTTTCAGGTAGGGCACAACTTCCGTCGCTGTAATAAATAGAACCGATTTGACACTTGGGTTCGCTTTTTGCAACTTCACATTTTGCCTGACAGTCGGCATAATAGCTTTCGCAGCCGTATGGATGAGAAACTTCAATCCGGTTTCGGCAGTTGTCGTTATAAGCCGTTTTGCATTTACCGGAACAGTCCGGCCAGTACTCGGCACAGCCGTAAGGCGTTGAAACCGAACTGCGGTTATGACAGTTGTCGGCATAAGCTTTCTTACATACTGTTTCGCAAGGGGCGGCATAATATTCCTTACAGCCGTATTGCCCTTCGACGACCCCGGCCGGACATTTGCAGGATACGTATTTGCCTTCGCAGCTTTCTCCGGAGCCGATTTGCGGTGTTGGGCAGGAAATCAGCGTTTCGACGCATTTGCAGCTTTTGCCGTAAGCCGTGTTATATGGACAGGCTCCGTCAATTTCCTGTAAGGAGGAGCAGTTCAGTCTGACAAAACTTTCGTTTTTGCACTGTTGCTCCGTATCAATTTTGTAATCGCCGTTTCCGGAATCAAAACCCGCATCGCCGCAGTTGTCGGTGCCAAGAAAACACACGGAAGCCATCTTGTAGGCATGAGCCATATCGGCAAAAGAGACGGGCTCTGGCCGGGGTGTGCGTGTGTGTGTTGCATAAATGCCTGAGGCAACTGCTGCGTCGGAAAGAGCAAGTGCCGTTCCCGACAGTAAAGAGATAAGTAAAACAGATTTCTTCATCATAGTATCACCTCACGACAGTTAAAACCAAAGCCCGTTAAACAGGTGAGGAAAATTTGCCCGAAAATATGGCAGAATGAGAGAAAAGATAATCCTGAATCGATTCTTCCGACACATATCCGCCGGCGATACTCCGCCACGGTTAAACATCCACACCTGTAAATTAGCATAAACTGATTCGGAGAAAGAGTCAACCATTAATGAGGCTGCAAATTTTTCTGTCAACCAATAATGGACGTATGTTTATTTTTGTCCCATCTAAAAAACATAAAAAAACACCCCGGAAATCCGGGGTGTTCAAAAAGATACGAACTTACTTCTTCAGCTGGGAAGCGACTTCGGCAGCGAAATCTTCATTGCGCTTTTCCAAACCTTCGCCCAGACGGAAGCAGACAAAAGCTTTCAGTTTAATGTCGGCACCCATTTCTTTGGCCGCGTCGGCAACAATCTGTTTAACCTTTTTGTCCGGATCCATAATGTAAGCCTGTTCTTCCAGAACGACTTCGTCAAAATATTTTTTGATACGGCCTTCAACCATTTTTTCAATGATGTTTTCAGGCTTGCCGGAAGCTTTGGCCTGTTCGGAGAAAATGGCTTTCTCGTGATCGATAGAAGCCTGGTCGACGTCGGCAATTGTCAGAAACTGCGGATTCGAAGCGGCAACGTGCATGGCGATGTGTTTGCCGAGTTCCTGCAGTTTGGCTTTGTCGCCGTTCGATTCGAGAGCGACCAGAACGCCGATTTTGCCCAGATTCGGTTTGCAGGCGTTGTGAACGTAAGAGGCGATAACGCCGTTGCTGACTTCCAGCATGGCGGCGCGGCGCAGGTTCATGTTTTCGCCGATTTTCGCAATCAGGTCGGTCAGGCGTTCCTCAAAGGATTTGTGAACTTTCGGGCACTGAAAAGTCTTCATGTCGCAGACTTCGCCGTTGTGCATCAAAGCAACCAGAGCGGCATCGGCAACATATTCCTGAAACATGTCGTTCTTGGCGACAAAGTCGGTTTCGGAGTTTACTTCGACAACGGCGCCTTTGTTGCCGTCAACGGCAACCGCAACCAGACCTTCGGCCGCAATGCGGCTGGCCTTTTTGGCAGCCGAAGCCAGGCCTTTTTTGCGCAGCCAGTCAACGGCGGCTTCCATGTCGCCGTTAGTTTCGGTCAGGGCTTTTTTGCAGTCCAGCATGCCGGCACTGGTGCTTTCTCTTAAATCTTTAACCATTTGGGCAGTAATTTCTGTCATTTGTTTTTTTCCTCATCACAATTTTTAAACCATTGCGGCGATATTCATTAAAAAACAAATATCGCCGCATAAAGTTTCAGACTTTATTTTGAAAGAATATTTTTCAATTATTCTTCAACGGCTTCAACTTCCTCTTTGGCTTTTTTGGAAGTTCTCTTTTTGGCCGGTTTGGCTTCTACGGCGTCAACGGCTTCTTCAACCTTAACGCCCTGAGCCGCAATTTCGGCCTGCATGCCGTCCAGAACGGCGCCGGAAACCAGTTCGCAGTAGAACTGAATGGCGCGAATAGCGTCGTCGTTGCCCGGAACCGGGAAGTCAACGTCGTTCGGGTTGGCGTTGGTATCGGTAATGCCGATAACCGGAATGCCCAGCTTTTTGGCTTCTTTAACGGCTAAGGCTTCTTTCGGCGTATCAATGACGAACAGCAGATCCGGCTGACCGCCCATGTTCATGATGCCGCTGAGTTCGCTGGCCAGTTTTTCACGCTCTTTTTTCAGGTTCAGCATTTCTTTTTTGGTGTAACCCTCATAAGCGTTTTTTTCTTCCATTTCGTTCAGTTTGACCAAACGGGAAATTGATTTGTATACGGTTTTCCAGTTGGTAAGCATACCGCCGAGCCAGCGATGGTTGACATAATACTGTCCGCATCTTTCGGCATTCTCTTTGACGATGTCCTGAGCCTGTCTTTTAGTGCCGACAAACAGAACCTTACCGCCCTGAGCGGCAATGTCGCGCGCGGCGGCCAGAGCCGTATACAGCATCGGATAGGTTTTCTGCAGATCGATGATGTGGATGTTGTCTTTCTTTCCGTAGATGTACGGAGCCATTTGCGGGTTCCAGCGGCGTGCATGGTGACCGAAATGAACACCTGCTTCAACCATCTGGCGTAATGTAAATTGTGGAATTGCCATTATAAATGTCCTTATTTTTCCAGTTAAACCTCCGCAGATTCTAAAAACCGCTCTCGCGGCACCGGAGCGAAACGCGAACGCCGCATTCCGCCTTATCTGCGTGCGAAATTACAGAAAACATATGTTTTCCGAGCTTCCTTTTATACGCTATTTGTCTAAATATCAAGCTTTTTTTGCGTGCGGCGGCAAAAATTTTTCCGATGCCGGGAAACCGGTCTTTTTTTTGTTTATGAATCGACCTTAAAGCTTGCGTTTCTGCCGCTTTTGCGCTAATTTACGCCCATCGTAAAGGAAAATTTGAGGAAGAAATGTCGGATTTATTTGATAGCACGGCGCCGCAGCAGCAGTCCTATTCGGCGCAGGATATTCAGGTTTTGGAAGGTTTGGAGGCGGTCCGCGCCCGTCCGGGCATGTACATCGGCGGCACGGATGCCACGGCGCTGCACCATTTGGTTGCCGAAATCCTGGACAACTCGATGGACGAGGCAGTCGCCGGTTTTGCCAACCGTATCGAGGTCCGTATGAATGCCGACAGTTCCGTTACCATTAGCGACAACGGTCGCGGCATTCCGGTTGATCCGCACCCCAAATATCCGAACCTGTCGGCGCTTGAGGTTATTCTGACCATGTTGCATTCCGGCGGAAAGTTCGGCGGCGGTGCCTATAAGGTTTCCGGCGGTCTGCACGGCGTCGGCCTGTCGGTGGTCAATGCGCTTTCTTCATCGCTGGTCGTCGAAATTGCCCGCGACAAAAAACTTTATCGCCAGGCTTACGAAAAAGGCAAGCCGGTAACGCCGCTCGAGTTGGTCGGCAATGCGCCGAACCGCCGCGGCACTTCGGTTACCTTTCAGCCCGACCCCGAGATTTTTAACGGCAATTCAACCCTGAATCCGAACCGGGTTTACCGTATGGCGCGTTCCAAGGCCTTTTTGTTCAAAGGCATTCACATCAACTGGAAATGTGCGCCTGAAATTCTCAGCGAAGGAGACCAGACCCCGCAGGAGGCCGAACTGCATTATCCCAACGGTTTGCTCGATTTCTTAAATTATCAGGTCGGCGCTCGTCCGACCGTCAACCGTATGGCCTTTTCCGGAGATGCCGAACTGGCGAACGACGAGGGGCGGGTCGAATGGTCGGTAACCTGGCCCGAAGATGAAAACGGTTTCTGCTATTCCTACTGCAATACGGTCATTACGCCCGACGGCGGCACGCACGAACTGGGTTTTCGCTCGGCGTTGATTCGCAGTCTGAAGGAATACGGCGAAATGGCCAATATCAAAAAGGTGTCTCAGGTTACGGCCGAGGACTTTTTGAGCGATGCCTGCGTCATGCTGTCGGTTTTTATCCGCGATCCGCAGTTTCAGGGGCAGACCAAGGACAAGCTGACCTCGACCAAGGCGGTTCGTTTGGTCGAGCAGGCCGTCAAGGATTCGTTTGACCACTGGCTCAGCTCCGACAAGGAAAATGCCGCTGCGCTGATTGAATATGTGATTGAGCGTGCCGAAAGCCGTAAAAAGAAAAAAGAAGAAAAAATTCAAAACCGCAAATCGCCGACCAAAAAACTGCGCCTGCCCGGCAAACTGGCCGACTGTTCGCAGGCCGCGGCCGAAAATACCGAAATCTTTATCGTCGAGGGCGATTCGGCGGGCGGTTCCGCTAAACAGGGGCGCGACCGCATGACCCAGGCGATTTTGCCTTTGCGCGGCAAAATTTTAAACGTAGCCAGCGCTTCGCTTGACAAGATTACCCAGAATCAGGAAATCAAAGACATGATTGAGGCGCTGGGTTGCGGCATCAAGGAAAACTACCGGGAAGAAAATCTGCGTTACGAAAAAATCATCATTATGACCGATGCGGACGTTGACGGTGCGCACATTGCTTCGTTGCTGATGACGTTCTTCTATCAGCAGATGCCGAAGCTGATTGAAAACGGACATTTGTATATTGCAACGCCGCCGCTGTATAAGATTGTTGTCGGCAACAAAAATTTCTATGCGCTGGACGATGATGACAAAGATGCGATTCTCAAAAAGGAGGTCAAGGGCAATCAAAAGGTCGAAATCAGCCGCTTTAAAGGCTTGGGCGAAATGAGTGCCCTGCAGTTGAAAGAAACGACCATGGACAAGAAAAAGCGCCTGCTGTTGAAGGTGCTGATTCCTTCCTGCAATACGGAGGAGGGTAAAGAAGAAGCCTTTGAAACTCGCCGTCAGGTTGAACGCCTAATGGGTAAAAATCCGGAAATGCGCTTCAAATTTATCATTGAGCGCGCCAAGTTTGTTGATGATTTGGATATTTAACCGTGATCCGCCGAGCCGTTCCTGCCGATACGGATAAAATCATGTCGCTGTGGTTCAGGGAAAACGCAGCGGCGCATTCTTTCATTCCGCGGCGCTTCTGGGAAAATTGTGCGGAGATGGTCAGAACCGAACTGTTGCCTGCCGCTGAAACCTTCGTTTTCTGCGATAAGCGTCAGATTAAGGGATTTATCAGTCTGCTGAACGGGGATTATGTCGGCGCGCTTTTTGTCCGTGAAGATTGTCAGGGAAAAGGCATTGGTCTCAGATTGCTGGAATATGTCCGCCGGCGGCGGCCCCGTCTGAGTCTCCATGCCTATGTCCGGAATGCGGGCGCGCTGTGTTTTTACCGCCGCTGCGGATTCAAGATTGTTGCAGAAAGCGTCAATGAACAAACCCAAGAACCGGAAGTCCTGCTGGTTTGGAGCCGGGGCTGCCTCAGCGGTTGCCGCAACCGTTTTCCGGGTGATTCGTAGAGGAGTCGTTATGCCGAAAATTTCAGTGATTACCGTTTGCTACAATGAACCGGAGGTCAAACGTACTTGCGACAGTATTCTCGGGCAAAGTTCCGGAGATTACGAATGGCTGGTTATTGACGGCGGTTCAACAGGTCAGTGTCTTGAAACCCTGCGGGCTTATGCCGGCAAGGCAGCCTGTTTTGTTTCGGAACGGGACAATGGCATCTATGACGCCATGAACAAGGGCATAGCAAGGGCGCGGGGAGAGTATCTTATTTTTATGAATGCAGGCGACGTATTTTTTCACTCGGAAATCCTTCGGCTGGTTGAGCCTTATCTGAACGGCGAAAATGAGGTTGTTTACGGCGATACGCAATATATTAACGAAGACGGTTCTTCCGAAATTGTTTCCTGTCCGGATTCATTGCCGAAAGAGTTTTTTATCGGCAACACCATAAATCATCAGTCTGCCTTTATCCGGCGCAGCCTTTTTGCACGGTTTGGCTGTTATGATGAAAATTTTCCGATTTTTGCCGATGTGGAAAAATGGCTGGTTTATAAGGAAAACGGCTGCCGCTTCAAACATTTGCCCGTTATCGTGGCCGGATTCTATCGTACCGGCGTTTCCAGCCGCTATACCGAAAGCTATTATGCCGAGCGGCGCCGAATGTATGAAAAACACTTTAATGCCGATTTTCTGAAAAAATATTTATAATTCCCTGGCAAAAACATAAATGACTTCGGAAATGTCATATCCCGAATATTCTTTGCGGCGGTTATATTCGGGAAAATTTTTGCCGCCCATGCTTTCGTAAAATCGCGCGGCGGGAAGGTTGCCTTTAAGCATATATAAATAATGTGGAGCATAATTAATCTGTTTCTGGTAAGCCGTAAGCAGCGCCCATCCGATTCCCTGCCGCTGTCTGTCGCTTTTGACATAAAGTGCATAAATTTCATAAACGATTCCGATATCGTCGCGAGCCGGCCCTGCCCATAAATAGCCGGAAACCTCGCCGTCGTCATAGACAAGAATGGTGTATTTGCCGTTATCTGTTCGCCGTTGCCAGTCGTCGATTCTCTTTTCATCGGCCTTGCGGGTATTTAAAATTTCAGCAGGCAGCAGATTTTGGTATGCGGTCTGCCAGACTGTTGCGTTGATTTCCGCGATTTCCCGGGCATCATCAAAAGAAGCTTTTCTGACTACAGGCATCAACTTGTTCCTTCAAATATATCATTGTAATTTTAATTGTTGATGCTGTTTTCGTCAAAACAAAAAAAGCAGGACAAACCTGCTTTTTTATCGTTAATGGTGGAGCTGAAGGGGATTGCAGAGCAAAAACAATTCAGAGAAATGTTTTTGCCGAAATCAGTAGCAGTTGTTAGCAAGCGATGAGCGACAGCGAAAAGAGCGCGCATTACAACTGGCTTGACCGAAGCGCAGTTAGGGTGCGCTTTGATGCGCATCCTTACGGAGCAAGAGCGAACCCCGGGTTCGATCCCCTAAGAAACAAAAAAGCAGGACAAACCTGCTTTTTTATCGTTAATGGTGGAGCTGAAGGGGATCGAACCCTCGACCTATTGATTGCGAACCAATCGCTCTCCCAACTGAGCTACAGCCCCATTTTTAGTTTCGGCACGGAGAGCGATTTCCAATCGCCTTGCGTACCTATGCTTCGCTGCGGTTCTGTCGCCGCCCTTGCTCAGGCAAGGATATCAAGACGTTGCAGATAAAAACGACTCATCGTTTTTACTTAGCCGTCCCAACTGAGCTACAGCCCCAAACGAAATTCTATAAATAAACCGGCTGGGCCGCCGGTTAGAAAAATGGTGGAGCTGAGGGGAATCGAACCCCTGACCTCTTGAATGCCATTCAAGCGCTCTCCCAACTGAGCTACAACCCCAAAAGTCAAACCGAATATATGCAAATAAAAACGGCTTGTCAATAATTTTTCTTATCAACGCATAAATTTATTTGCCTGTCGAAAACAAACTGCCGTCCGGCCTTGATTTTTTTGTCGGCATCTCCATATTTCAATGGGCAGGAGGGAATAGATGGAATATTTATGGGTTTCTTTACGGTTGATTTATGCTTTTTTTCTGGTTCTGGTTTTTTTTCAGATATCAGGAAACAAAAGGCAGTTCAGTCAGATGACAACGTTTGACCTGATTAGCAATTTTATTCTCAGTGCTATTTTAAGCGGTTATATCATTAGCGGCAAAGCCGGTTGGAAAGGTTTTACCGTCGTTATAGCCGTTTATTTCTCTATCAATTACCTTATTAATCTGATAGGTCATACCAATTGGGGGAGGCGGCTGATTATCGGCACGCCGACGATTCTCATCGACAAAGGCAAAATTAATCGTCGTAATCTGCAGAAAATGAACATGAATATGACCGATTTTTTATCACTGCTCCGAACCAAGGATATTCATTCGCTGCAGGATGTTTCTTTGGCTCAGATTGAAATTGGTGGCAACCTGACCGTTTTGCGCAAGGGCGAAGAGGCTTTTTCCGTTTTGCTGATTGAAAATGGTGTCATTAATCATGAAAACCTGCGGCAGATACAAAAAACCGAAAGCTGGCTGCGTCGGAAACTTAAGGAAATGAAAGTCAATAAGGCGGAAGAAGTCTTTTATGCACAATGGCAGAAAGGAAAACTCTATGTCATAAAAAATTAAGGCCCCTGTCGGAGCCTTAAACTTATTATTCTGCCGCTTCCAGATATTGTTCTTCCTCTTTGGCAAAATCCATACCGTAAATGCAACAGTCATCTTTGCGGTCATAATATTCCTTTAAGACCGCTTCTCTTCTGAAGCCGCATTTCTCGTAGAATTTGCGGGTTGGATAATATTGGTCGGTATTGTCAGTTTTCACATACAGCTTCTGAGCATCGCGTTCCTTCAGAATTTCCGAAAGACGGCTGAACAGCTGGTGTCCGATACCACAGCCGCGAAAGCTGTTTAATGTTGAAAGCCAGAAAATTTCAAACGTCCCTTCCCGGGCATCGGGAAGTTCGCCAAAACAAACATAAGCCACCGGTTCACCGCCGAATTCGGCAATGATATATTCATAACCGCAGTCTTTGTTGTGCAGTGCCTTTTCGGCCAGCTTGCGGTTAAGTTCAACGTCGCTTTCGTCAAAAAATCCGGTAGATGCTGCAATTTTACAAATGGCATCGGGGTCGTTTTTAGTCAGGTATGTTCTGAAAGTAAGCATGGCTACACTCCTTTCAAAACATTGTTTCCCCCGCAGTCAGAGAAGTCCAGGTCGTTCAGACTGGCATAGTTGAAAAGAAAGAAAAACTTTTTTTGATAAAAATTCGGCCTGTGTACTTCCGAATTTTCATTCAGACTGCATGACGCTGCAGCAGGCGTTACAATACACATAAAAACTCCATAGTTGTTAATACGGCGTATGTTTTTTGCAAAACCATACACTTCTAATATGCACTATTTTTTTGATTTTGACAACACCTGATGACGGATAATTTTTTTTCATAAAAAACCCCGCTTAACGCGGGGTTCGTTTTTTTTGTCTTGTTTACTTGACGTAAATGTGAACTTCCGAAGAATTGGCCTCGGCACTGGTTCGCGCCGCAAGAGCAATGTTGTCGGCGCTTACGCCCATGTTAACCATATCCTGAAAGATTTTGGTCGCATTGTTTTTGGCGCTGCCGCTTGAAAGTTGCTTGCCGTTGGCCGGGCTGACGGCGACAACTTCAAACATAACGTTCGGTTTTTTATTTCTGGCACTGTTAACGGCTCTTTTCAGAGCTTCTTTATACTGAACGTTTTCTTTGTTAAATTTGGCAACAAACAACGGTTTGCTGCTCATCTCGCCGGCGTTCATTTTAAAATTGCTGCCGCGGGGAGCGGGGGTTCCGACCAGCGGAACATTGTTTACGCCGTAACTGCCGACCTTGATGGCGCTGTTCAGGTCAATAATGTAATTTCTTGCCGTCTGAACATATTGCTGCTGACGCATAACGTCAGTATTGACCTCGTTCAGCAGGCTGTTCATCAAAATAGCGGTCTGATTGGTTTCGTTCTCCAGAATTCTTAACTGGCGGTGATCTTCGTCAACCGCACCGGAAACGCCGTAAGCTGATTTGATGGAATCAAGCAGGTATGACGTCATTGCCGTATCCGAAGCGACGCGTGCGGCCAGCTGGGTCAGGGCGTCGGTATTGGCATTCATAATCTGAATATTGTTCTGGGCATTCTGCAGCAGGGCGAACATGTTCGGGTTGCCCGGCGTTGTGCCAACCTGCAGTTTGGCCTCTATTGTGCCGACGGTTTTGTGATACTGCTGAGCGTTGGCGATAACCGAAGCTCTGATTTTCTGAAGTTCGGCGTTGTGCTGGCGAATGGCTACCTGCAACTGCGAAAGTTCATTGCGGAAAGAAACGACTTTCTGTCCGACAAAGGTACCGGTATTGCCGCCTTCGGAAACCTCTACCGGCTCAAAATTAGTCGAACCCAGCTCCGGCAGAGCATTGCCGTCGAGATCGACGATGTTCGTGCCGCGGGTTTTGATTTCTTCCTGAGAATCTGAGCCGACAAGAGACGGAAACAACGCGTCCTTGCTGAAAGAGCAGGCACTGATAACCAGCGACAGGGCTGATACCAACGACAATCTGAGAACTGTTTTTTTCATTGAATTAAGTACCTTTTTGAAAACCTGTTACATATCTGATTGCTTTTTACACTTTTATCTTCTTTTGTAAAGACTATTTTGCAAAAAAACAAGTAAGAATTTATATTTATCGTTTATTTTACATCGAACCTGAAACGAATTTTAGGTCAAATAGATTAAAATTCTTTTAAATTAATAAAAATAACACTTGCAAAAAAAAATGAATCGCGCTATTAAAGCTTTGTTGTTTGAAAAACAGATGCACCCGTAGCTCAATTGGATAGAGCATCTGACTACGGATCAGAAGGTTGTGAGTTCGAACCCCGCCGGGTGCGCCATTAAAAAAAACCCTCCATATGGAGGGTTTTTTTTA
>ENA-OOZD01000090-OOZD01000090.1-human-gut-metagenome-genome-assembly--contig:-NODE-90-length-49770-cov-2.034577_pt1 | contig 49770 bp, 48 predicted proteins | sample MGYA00241186_ERZ501395 | MGnify/ENA primary metagenome ERZ501395 (study PRJEB25962, sample SAMEA2042730) | human gut metagenome | biome: human gut; feature: human-associated habitat; material: faeces... | reverse complement strand
GCGTCTAGAAGTAATCACAGATAGCACTACTTCCAAACATCGAGTATTAATAACGTTGATAGCTTTACGTCTAGAAGTAATCACAGATAGCACTACTTCCAAACCTCAAATATAGAGGCCAAATAGTGCATCTATTTATATTATATAGTGTTATTTTAAATAACACAAATATCTTCGTCTAATATTTTTATATGATCAAAAATGTCAGTTTTATACTCTACATTTTCAATATCAATTATTTTTATACCATTATATTTGTTGGCACGAACCAATAAATCTAGCTCACTCTCATCTAAAAATGCTAATAAGTTATAAAATATAAATATTTTTATATTTCTTAACTCAAAAGACACATTTATATAATTATTTATTCTCTCTACTAAGTTGGGTGAATCATCTTGTAGGGATATTCCAAGCATTTTTATCACATCATCTTCATCTAAATCGATATCACAAAAGATATTTATTGGTGAAGAAAGCTTAATTTGTTTAGCACATTCTTCTAATTTTTTATTTATCTCGTTTGAAGTTTTAATTAAAACCTCATTTTCTTCTTTTTTTATTCTTCTAAGTAAAACATTTAAGTTCTTTTTTGAATTAGCATCTAAATTAATAACTGATGTGACAAAGTCTATATAGTCACTTATTTTTAGTTCTTTATAATTTTCATCTAATATTTGTATATAACTATCTTCATATTGCAAATCAGCGTTACTTAATAGTTTATATAATATTTTTCTATTCTTTATAACTAATAAATAACTATCTATATTAGATAAATCATCTTTTATTTCTAATAATTTCATTAATAAAAATTTCATAACCTTACCACCTTATCACAACTCATAACAACATCCGTTTTCATTTCACCTATTAAGTTTTCTATAGACATAAACTGTGTCTCAGTTAATGTTAAAACGGAGACAGTTCCTTCAGGTGGGAGATTCTTTTTCAATTCAAGCATAGTCGAATTAACTATAGAAGGATTTAAAGCAAGCTTAGTAAATACACTTTCTTGCATTCTTAAAAAGCCGTTTTTCTTCAACAGTTTTATGAAGTGACTATATTCTCTAATATCTTTTTTTGTAGTTGAAGGCAAATCAAAAAATAATACCATTCTCATAAATACATTACTCATATTCTTTTATAAATTTAATTTTAGAAGGATCTTGTAATGCTAATGCATTTAATAAAGATGAAACATATAAAGAAATAGCATTAGAAAGAGTTTGTTTTTGATCATCATAAACAAAAGTTTCAGACAACACCTCTACAAGTTTTTCTTTAAAGTTTTCGTTTGTTAAATCTTTCACTCTTTTATCTATAAAAGGTCTAACTGGTTCCATAAAATCACATGCCAAATTAAAGTAATTAGTTTCACCAATATGGTGAATTCCTAACTGAGTTAAATAACCTTTAGCAACGATTGCTTTGCTAAATTGTGAAAGAACTAATGTATACCCATAATTTAAATATTTATTGATATCACTATTATTATTTCTTGTAAAACCTTCACCATATACTCTATTAAAGTAAAACTTTGCTGCATGCCCTTCTCTATTAGTAATGTCACCCTCAACAACATCTTTTGAGTATTCGAGTAAAGAATTACTATCTTCTTCAGATATGTCTTTTAGCACTCTAGCTTGATTCTTTATCTTTTCTATTATTATTTCTTTCCACACTAAATCTTTTATTTCATCCGTCCAACTCATTTGCTGTTTTATTCTTTTAAATGAAATACTATCACCATAATATGGAACTAGTTCTGAAACAGGAGCCCTCTTTTCATTACAAAAGATTACTTTAATCTTTTTCCTAACTAATTCCGATAAAAGTGAAGTTGTAATAGCAACAGATGTTGATTCAATAATAAGTGTTTGAATCTCATCTATATTAATTCTTTTTACTTCGTCTGGAGTTTTAAATACTAAATAATTAAGCGATAATTCTAATTTACTATGTGTTGAAACAACAACTGTTCTAAATCCCATATTATATTAATTCCTCTTTACCTTTAAATAATCCTGAAGGTGATTCATTTACAATATAAATTTTATCATATGTAATTGTATTAACCTTTAAAAAACATTTTGAACTTCCATTATTTATAGATTTATCAAACTTAGCATCTTCATTAGATCTTGACAGAATTTTTATCATGTTAAATAAAGTATCAATTTGTTTTTTTATAGACAAATTATTAAACGCATCTTCTGGCATTTCTTTTGATTTAGCGATATAAGGTGTAGATTCATAAATTGGTTTTGAATATTGTTCTTTGATTAATTTAAATATTTTTAAATTTTCTTCTTTTGTAATTTTTAATTTATCTCCATCTTTATTTACAATAATTTCTTGTTCAGTATTATCTTTATCATCAAGTTCATCTGTCTTTTTTAAGCACTTATTTAGATAAACCAAAGCGTCATTATCTATATAGTTTTGATATGCCATTTTATATTTATTTACAAATTCATTATTTGTATATATTAAATAATAACATCCATTATATTTAATTTTTTGGTTTAAATAAATTTTTCTTAATACTTTAATATCAGTAGCTTTTTCATCATCTACTATTAATTTAGCAATTTTATTTAAATCATCACCATAAAGTTTTACATACATAGTTGGTACACGTAAAAGCTTCTTAATAGTCTTTTTCTTTACTTTGTATTCAACTGCTAATATGAATGATTGACTTAATTGAGAATACCCACCATATTTTTTTACATCACTCATAGGGCCTTTTGTATGTAACGGAATTAAGCCTGTTTCTTTATCTCCTGATTTCTTAAATATAGTTTGTTTATAGAACATTCCTGAATCATAATCTGGTTTAAAAGTGATTAAAGCATCATGTCTTAAGCAATTTGATTTAATCTTATCCATTAAATCATTCTTTTTAATGTATCCTAAAAGTCTTCTTTCCATGTTAAAGGTAGGATTTTCTTTCTTTTCCTTTTTCCTTTTAATCAAGTAAAATACATCTGTATATAAACTTGTTAAAATATCACCGCAAACAATATTTAAATAAGCATCGACTGCGTGGTGAGCATCATTAAGATCTCTCATCTTAGCAATTTCATATTCTTTTCTTAATAATGATGGGAAGCCAGCTTTAGAGAATATAATTTCAGTATCAGGGTACTTTAGTTCGAATATTCTCTTTATTTGAATATTTGAATAGTTTACAACATTAATTTGTCTTTTTACGAAATCATTAATTTCATCATCAGTTAAATCTGTAGTACGAATTAATCTATTATATTTTTCTTCTTTAATAATTCCACGTTCTTTATAGTTGTACCATAAATTAAGCATCTTGCTTCTTATTTCATCACATATTGGATATATATCTTTTTTAACATCTTGATTATATTTTTTATTTACAAGTACTTGATTATCTAAAGAATCATCTTTAATCAAACTTTGAGGAACAATGTGGTCAATATCATATTTACCTTCAAGTACCTCTTCAATTTTCATCTTTTTTCCTGTGTAAAGATCAATTCCTAATTGAGAGAAATAAAGATATAAATGCTTTCCTTTAAGTTTCTTGGTTTTATTTGCTTCTTCAAGATCAGAAAGTAGTTCTTCTCTTTCTTTGTCATCTATTCCTTTATCTTCAGATATTTTTTTCTTTAATTGTATATATCTCGAAGCAACTTCTTGACCTTTTTTCTCATCTGTTCTAGTTACTTCCATGATAATCTTTTTTGGTTCACATTTAGCAGCTTTAATAACATCATCGACTACTTTCATAGTTTGAGTTATACTTCTAACCATTAAAGCTGGTGTACCCTCTAAAATCTTAGATATTTGTTCGTCAATAGTTTCATCTTTTGTTAAAGCATCGTTGAATTCTTTAATTTTTTCATCAAAGCCATATTTTCCACTATTTACTATTTCTTGTAAATTTTGATTTGTTTCTTCAAGCAAGCCAAGAATAGTGTACATTACACCATTTTCATCGGTGTAATACATTTCGTCTTTAGCACCACCACAAAGGAATTTCTTTGAAAGTCTTCCCCATTTATTTGTTTGTAAATTAGCGATTTCTTTAATAAGTTTTTCATCAAAACTAAAATTTTCTGACAAGAATTTTTTTAGTTCTTTCTTATCGTCTGCATATATAGTTGCATACTTAATTACTTCTTCGCATAATTCAAATTCTTCACTGTTTTCCAAATTAAAATGTTTTCTAAAGAAAGCATGGCTTGTCGCTGTAAATGGAACATTATTTTTAATATTACTAATGACTATGTCATTAATTTTCATTCCTGTATCTGATGCAAGTTTCTTTCTAATATTTTCAATAGTAGTATTAGAATTTCCTAAAACATAATTTAGTAAATCCATCTTGTCACTATGATTTAGGTAATTCCCATTTACTTGCATTTTATTAAGACGTTCCAATGCTAAATATTTTTCGTAAACAAGCGAAACTTTAGGTAATACTGTTTCACCTACTAAATATGTGCAACTATTTGTTAATTTTTTGAAGAATCCTTCCCTAGTTCTTCCTTTATCAACTACTTCATCAATATTCCATGGAGTAATTTTTGTTCTTTCTTTTCCTTCATTTTTAACAATCCAGGCATGTTCTTTAGATTCGTTATTTAATGGGCCATAATAATATGGAACTCTAAATTTAAACAATTGAATAATCTTATCAGAATTTTCTTTTATGAATGGATATTTTTTACCAGCGTTTTCTAAAATTTTATTAAGTTCTTTTAAATGGCATTGATGTGGAATCAAACTTGTAGAAACAGTAGCTTGTTTTTTGAACAATTCATTATTACTGGCTTTATCAAGTAACCTATCAAACTCTTCTTTGTCTATTTCATCAACATATTGCTTATTTGCTTCTAATATTTCTTTAATATTTTTATTTAAATTTTCTAAAGTAACTGACTTCTTCTCGACATCGTCACCTTGAATAAATGAAGCATAGTTTGGTGTAGTCAATTTTTTATTCTTTTTACCATCTTTATCTTTACGTTCTTCTTTAGGAACAATAACTGGTTTAAAAACTAAATTATAAATTCTATTGTTTCCTTCATTTCCAAGATTATAATCAATGGATACTAAAATTTTCTTTAGACTTTTTAAATCTTTTTTGTGTTCATCATATATATCAGCCATTACATAAGATAAATACGGATTTCCACCTAATAAGTCTTTTAAAGAAATATAGTCATTATAAGCTTTTGCAATTAAAACAAGTTCATATGCATCACCTAACGCCTTAGATATTTCATCAGCATTATCATCAAAGCCATTATTAAAGTCTATTTTTAATTTATCATATTCTTCATTAATTTTCTTAACGCTAAAAACACCACCTGTTACTAATGTTTTAAACAAATCTATGTATACTTTTATATCTTCATTTGTTTTATCAACATTTTTAAACAGCTTTTTAATTTTATCTTGTTTTTTTGTCTTATTTAGGTTTTTATCTTCTAAAGTTTCTATTAATTCATTATAAGACTCTTTACTAAGATATGTGATATTGTCAGATACTCCACTTTCATTATCTTTAGCTTCTAACAAATTCAATATAACATTAATTCTATCAATCGTATCTTTTGATGGTTCCTCATTATCTTTGGTCCCATCGCTTAAAAAGTTTCCACGATATTTCATTATGTGATGAATTGCCAAATATACTAATCTTAAATCTGACAACGCCTGTTCATCATTATCAACTAATTTTTTACGAAGATGCCACGTTGTAGGATATGCTTTGTGAAATTCTCTTTCTTCTTCTGTAGTTTTAAAAATAAGAGTCTTTCCTAAATCATTACCTTCAGAATCTTTAGCTTTATCTTCAGCCCAATAAGTCGAATTCTCAAGTCTTAAGAAAAAGGTCTTATCCACTTTTGCCATTTCTTCAGCAAACAAATTCTTCAAAAGTAATAGTCTATACTTTCTTCTAGCTACTCTTCTTTTACTTGATCTAAAGCTTCTTCTTCCTTTGCAATCTACAGCTTCAGAAAAGATTCTTGCACCCCAGGCAGTTTTACCTTTGAGACGCAAAAAATTGTAGTTCTCGTCTGTTGCAGCCCAGCCGACAGAACTAGTTCCTAAGTCTAATCCAATATAATATTTCTTCTCCATATGTTAAGCACTCCTTAAACCTTGCTTATGAACATATTTTAACATTATTCAACAAAATAAAGCAATAAAAAAATCCCCTTACGAGGATTGGCATAATTGCCTAGAATTTTAGCTAAAGCTTATTTGGACTTCGCAGTGCTATCTTTGACTACATTAATATCTTAAATCCTATTTTTTATTTTGTCAAATATTTTTTAGCATTTTAAAAGCGAGTATATTTCAACTCGCTAAATAAAATTTTATTTTTTAGGTAATTAGAAAGAAACTACTAAAAGCATCTTAAACTTTTCTTCAACATAAACAGCGTGAGGAATACCTTTAGGCATAATGACTGTTTCACCTTCGTTAAGAATAAATACTTCTCCGCCAATTGTGAATCTACCTTTGCCTTCTAAAACAGTGACCATAGCATCACCGCCAGCAGCGTGTGACGAAATTTCTTCACCCTTGTCAAATGAGAATATTGTCATACTAACTAATTCGTTTTGAACTATGGTTTTACTGACTACTTGGCCTTTTTGATATTCAACTTGATCTTTTAATGTTAAAACTTTTGTTTTTTCAATATTTTTATACATATAATTAATATCTCCTAGGTATTAATATATCAAATTTATTTGCTTTTAAATTGATTAATGCTTTTATTTTACTTATTTAATAATTCAGAAAAATCTTTCTCACCAACGACTGAGCAATATTTTTCATCATAATAGAACTTTTTAGCTGATTCAATAACTATTTCAACGTTAGAGTTTTCAATTGTTAAAACTGCATTTTTATTTATTTTAGAACTGCCTTCCGGTTTATTTTCATATTCAAATATGATATCTGCTAAATTAAAATTACCTATGTCTTTTGTTTCTCCATTTAGGTTAAAAGTTACTTTTTGAAGTGGATTTATATAATGATTAACTTTATATGTTTGCTCTTCTGTTGGGACTGGGAATTCTATAGATGATTTATATATTTTATTATCTATATGTAATTCGTCTTTTTTAACAAAAGATAATTTCTTTTCTTCAGAATCAAGACTGATAGAAACGCTATATGTATCTCCACCATAATATACATCACTTCCAGCAATTTCTGTGAATTTAGCTTTTTTAGCATATTCTTCGATTTGTTTAAAATAAGCTTCATCTTTTGAATAGTTTAAATCGTAATCTTGTAGTGGCAATACTTGTCCTGGGCCGTGAGTCACCTTCACTTCTTTAATACTAGTAGCTATAGGAGCAAAGTCAAAAACCTCATTAAATGTCTTTTGTTCTTTTTTGTCTGACCCACAGCTTACTAACCCAATAACAACACATCCTAGTAATGGAACTAATACTTTTTTCATGTCGATAATACCTCCTCAACACTTATGTTGTTTTACTTTTATGGAAATAAAACAACTACTTGATATTTGTATATTAGTATTTTTCGATAATTAAAGCAATATATTCGTATTATTCAAATAAAAAAGAAGTAAGCTCGTGCTAACTAAGAGCACCTTTGAGTCTTACTTCATAGTTATTTTATATCTTAGAACTTAAAAAAAACAATAAGAAATAAATTATAGTTTTAACAATATATTTAAGTCCTCTTTAATATGGATGGCTTTATCTTTTATTTCATTAGGTATGTCACTTGGATCATTATTTATAGAAATATAAAACGCATTTTTAAATCTATATGTCATTTGCATAAATGGAAACTTAATTATTCCAGGTGTGTTCCAACCAACACCTATTTCTAAAAATAAGATCTTTTTCTCTTTGTTTTATTTTAAAAACTTTTCATATCTATCTAAAGCCTTATGCCAACCTTCATCTTCAACAAAATAATCATCTTTTCTTAAATTTGTCTCCATTAGACTACCACAAACAGGACACTTTGGAACAAGTTTAGTAGGTATTAAATTATTGTTAGTTTGCTTAATCATTTCTTCAACTATCTCTTTATTATCATATGTCTTATTATGACAAGCTTTAGAACATTGAAATAAGCCATAATCTCCTTGAGTATAAAATAGTCTTTCTTTATCAAATCCAGAAATCTGAAACTGATGATCGACATTTGTAGTTATAACAAAATAATTTTTATTTTTAATAATATTTAACAAGTGCTTATAAAGCTTTGTTGGACCAACTTTATATCTTTTAACATATATCATTTTAGACCAATAAGCCCACTTTTCTTCAGGCGATTTAAAGTTATGAAATCCAGCTGAATACATATCTGTATAACCATACATGTCGTTCATATACTTAAAATACTTTAAAAAAGTAGAGCCGCCATATTCAAATCCAGCCGCACTTGATAAACCAGCACCTGCACCAATAACGATAACTTCAGCATCGTCAAAATGCTTCTTTAATATTTCAATTTCTTTTTCCATATTAAAATAATTTCCCTTGTATTTCTTTCCAAGATTCTTGTTTAGCTAGCCTAATTTTATCATCAGGCGATATGTTTCCAATTAAAAATGGAGAGTCCTCATCGTGTTTTATAAAATTAGATAAGGCAAGATTAGGATTTCCATTAGCATAACAATATGAGCATAAGTTAAGGCAAGAATTATAACTTCCAATATCGTTTGATAAATAGCAACTACAATAACCTTTCCTTGCTTCCATCTTTTTAGTTGGTGTTAAAGAAAAACCTATTGCTCTTTCATAGTCTTCAAGTCTCATACAACCATTTACATCTATTCCATATGAACTAAGCCATTTTTCTTTTGAACAAAGTCTAAGTTCCATATGATGTTTATTAGCTATTTTTAAAAACTCTTTAGCAATAATAATTTTCAAACTATCATCACAATCAATTATTTCTGGATGATTTCTTTTTAACTTGTCGTATATGTCGACAAAGCCAAAGACAGCTAAAGAAGTATAACCTTCTAATTTACTAGTGATGTATTCGAAAGTATCAATATGTCTTTGCAATGTGTATTTTTCATTAATTATGATTGGAGTATATCTTAAAGCTATAGCGTTTTTACCAACTTTATATGATAAAAATTTAAAATCTTCTATAACTTGATCTATGGAAGGAACGTTAGGTTCAATGTCTTTATCAAAACCTGTAATCGATATATACCAGAATTGACCAAATGGCTTTAATTCATCTAAATACTTAAACATTGGTCTAGGATTTTTAGTACAAAATCCTATAACATCAACAACATCAGAATTTAATAAGAATTTAGTCACTAAACTTGGATAATATGGATTTCTAACTAAGACATATCCTTCTCTTATTCTATTCATAAACCACTTAGAATAAAAAGCTGGAATATCAGTTCTTTGTCCTGTGTTAATTATCATAAATACTCACTAGTCTTTCTTTATAAATTTCATAATCACTTTGTGAAAACAAATTAAAAATTACTTTTATTTTAGAATTAGTCTTATGTAAGTAATCTCTGACTGTATTAATTGCAATTGTAGAAGCTTTAGCAATAGGATATCCATATACGCCAGTTGAAATCGAACAAAAAACAATAGATTTCAAATCTAATGAATCAGCAAGTTTAAGACATGAATAATAACAATTTGCTAAATCTATTTCATTTTGTTTTGTCACTCTGTTTTCAACTTGTGGCCCAACAGTGTGAATTATATATTTTGATGGCAGATTGTACGCTTTTGTTATTTTTGAACTGCTATTATTCAAATATGGTTTTGTATTTTGTATTTTATTTTTTACTTTATAAATTTATACAAAAAAGACTCATGCCTTTTTAATCAAGCACAAGTCATATTGTAATTTTCAATAAAGCTATGTTATATCTATAAAAAGCGCTAATATTTATAGAACTATAATACGGAGGATTTATTCCATATACTTTATTTTCAACATCATAAGTGTTAGTTAATTGAAAACTATTATCTTCATTAATACATTTTTGTTCAATGAATTCGTTTTTTACATAGTTTTTAGAATATTCATTAAACAATACCATTTCATAATGTTTTCTTAATTATTTATTATGCATAAAATAACTTTTCAAGATTATAGGGCGTATGAACATGCAAATATGATAGAAGCTATTATTAGTATTACATTTAGAGATAATAAGATATTGCTAGTTATAAAAATTATTTTTTTAGTTTTATAATTTTGAATTCCAAACTTCCAAATCATATACAAAACTATATTAGCAATACACGTAATAATAGTTATTAACGCGATTGGATTTTTATATTTTAAAGTAGCATAAATTATTGGCCAATTATAAGTTATTACTTGAGGATAATATTCCCCATCAGGTATTGGATAACTATATTCAAAACCGTGTAATAGTGGAATAAACGCAATAACGATAAAAGCAAAACATATAGTTATTCCAACTATAAATATAATATTGTTTATAATTCTCTTTTTTCTATTAGATTCAGTTTCAACTTCATCAGTTAAATATGAAACATCAACATTATAAAAACTTGCAATTTTTTCTAATATTTCAGTAGAAGGTATAAGTAATCCACACTCATATTTAGCTATTGTAGATCTAGAAACATATATTTCTTTAGCTAATTGATTTTGAGTTATATTCTTTTTGATTCTAAGGTTTTTTAGTTTTTCGCTAAGTTTCATATTTGCTACTCCCATACTTAGATTATACATTTTTAAATTTCAAAAACTACAAATCACTTATAAGAACACTGTTCTTTTTTATAAAAGTATTTTTTTAATTATAAAGAATGTGTAAAGCTTGCATGTAGAATGTTGTTTTTTACACATTTCAATGATATTCTTTGAATAGAGGTAACATTTCAAATGAAAATTAAATCTAAGTCGTTAGTCGGCGCAGTTATTCTTTGCGTTGCAAGACTTACCGGCTGCAGTGGGCAAGAACAACACACTCACAAAGAAGTTACTAGATACAATGATGAGTATCACTGGACTATTTGTGAAATCTGTAACAAATTGATGTCAGAAAAATTGACACATACAATTACTACAGAAGTTACTAAAGCACCTAAGTGTGATGAAAAAGGTCAAGAGACACACAAATGTGATTGTGGATTCAGTCAAATTTACTACATTTCTGCCACTGGCCACAAATACAAAACAGAATACTCTTATAACGAAACATCACACTATCATGAATGTGAAATATGTCACGATAAAACAGATATCGAAGACCATAATTTGCTAGAAGAGATTCTTGAAGAACCAACCGAGAAAAAAGAAGGTAAGAAAAGAGTTTACTGTGATAAATGTTCCTATGAAAAATTTGTTACTTTAAGTAATATTTCTCCAACTGAAAACATCCTTGAAATTCTTCCTGATGAAGTAAATGATCATCCATACTTAGAAATGAATGGCGTATATTTAAACGAACAATATCCTATAGAATTCACAATTCAAAAAGGTTCCGGCTATATAAAATCAGATAAGCTTGGCGCTATTTCTGAAATTGCCATTCACTTATATGGATATCGTAACAATGTAACTGTTTACGATAACATTACTGGTGGCAATAAAATTACTGGTACAAAAGAAACTAAGTATATTGATAGTACACCAGGTAACTTATTTACATATGACTTAAACGGAGCTACATCATTTAGAATTGAAAACACTGCCACTTCTGATGCTAACGCTTTCTCTATCACTATTAAGCATAGCGGAAAAGTTGAAAATCCTAAATATGAAGAAATCTCTATTTCTAAAGCACTTGAAATTGGCTCAGCATTAACAGGAGTCAGTGAAAAAAGTTATATTGTATCTGGTAAGATTACGGCTATCAATGATGAACTAGTAACCATATCTGATGGAAATAATTCACTTGTTGTTGAAAACAAATATATTAAAAACAATATGAATCCTGACTACACAGTCAAATTAAAAGGAAAAATTGAAAATAGAGACGGACAAATATTATTAACAAATATTTCCTTACAATCATACGATCCAGCTAAATATGGTGTTGAAATTCAAGCCTCTGAACATGGATCAATTCAAGTTGATAAATATTCTGATTTATCTTATGACGATAGAGTTAAAATTACCATTATTCCAGATGATGGTTATAGAATTAAAGTACTATACGTCAATGGAAATAAGCAAAACTTCTACAATAACTTAGCTTCATTCTTAATTAAGCAAAACACATTAATCACAGCTGAATTTACTAAAGATTACGGTGAAAATACTATTGAATCAGAATATGTATTTTCTTCTTACGATTCTGGTGTCGATAAAAAAGAAAACGAAGAACATACATTAGATGATAATACAAAAATTACAGTCAACAATTCTTTCTTCTCTTCTAACCTTATTATTTATGAAAATGGTTCAGCCTTAATTGAATCAAAAGGAGATATTAAAGAAATAACAATTAAAACAACTGCAACTATAGGTTCCTTATCAATATATGGAAAAGAAAGTGATACAGTTAATAATCTTATCGCATCAATTTCAAATGATGGAGTTACAGAATATACATACGATATTTCAGATAAAAACTATACAACATTAAACATAGTTTCTACATCTGGTACAGTTTCTCTTGAATCAATTTCTCTTGTCCACGTTAACACTGACACATTAGGCAACTTTGTTATTCATAGTATTGAAATGGTTGGGACTTATGGTGATTCAAACCTTATTACATATGGAAACTATGATATTTTAATTGATGGTGGTACTGAATTAGATTCTGACAATTTAAAGAAAGCTATAGATACATATGTTATTGATGGAGTCTTAGACCTTCTTATTATTACTCATCCAGACTCAGATCACTATGCTGGTATAACTTCTGGCAATCCATTCGTTAATCTCACGGATGTCAAAATGATGGTAACAGGTGATGATGATAGCAACGATTCAATAGTCGATAACGTTAAATCAAAATTCCCAAATCTTGAAGATTATAATATTTCAGAACTTGTAAGTGAAGAAAAGAAAAATCATACACTTAGTGTTGACGATAAATTTTCTATCGATTTCTTGTGGCATCCAGGATATAGCGTTAAAAGCAAAAATAACCAATCAGTTGCTACATTATTAAAATATAAGAACACCAAGTTATTCATGGCTGGCGATATGGAAAAAGCAGCATGTAATAACTTCATTCCAACACATCCAAATTTAACAAGCGAAGAAGATTTTGTTATCTTTAAAGCTTTACACCATGCTTCAAATGGTTCTAACGATACAAACTTTATCAATTACATCAAACCAGACTTTGCCTTTGTCACTGCAGGTATGAAACTCTCTGATCCAGACAATACACCTAACTACAAAGCTCACCCATACTTAGATGCCTCTATTAGAATTGGCAACTACACAACACAATATTATTGGAGTGGTGTCTGTGGACAATTAAATATTGTTTGTAATGGTTATACTGCTACTGCTAAAGGTTTAGGAAGATCTAAAGATTACTACGTATATAACAAAAACACTGGTGAATATATTAAAGCCGATAAAGAAAAAGAAAAAACTGTTACATACTTTGAATCTTATTTCTATCAAAACGCTATCGTTAATATGGATAGACCAAATTTAGCCGGCGTAAGCTTATATTGCTAATTATATAAACAAACATTATGCCCAGTGAAGTTATTATTTCACTGGGTTTTAATATGTAAAAAATTCCAAATTATGGCAAATAAAAATCCTTATCTCACTTAAGAAATAAGGATTAACTATTAGAAATGAATAAAATAGAAGAATACACCAGCTGTAACTATCAATACACAAGTTAGAATTAATGATACTTTTTTAGCAGTTGTGTCTACTAGATCATAATTTATACTTAATATTATAGTCACAATTAACGTAACAGGAATAATAGCATAAATACAAATTACTAATATTAACGTTATCAAAGCCGCAAGTATAAAACCAACTAAGACAGCTAATAAGAATAAAATAATAATTATTAAATCAAGAACAAATGTTACAACAATTATAATAAGCGCCGGAATAGCTCCTAATATTGCAACAAGAATTGAATTACTAGCAGCTTTACCAAAAGTGTTTACAAACCATGTTACTATAAAGAAATATGGAAATTTATTAGGCAGGCTACCTAATCCGTTAAAAGCCCACTCTGTAAAAGCTTTAAGCACATTATCAAACACGTTAGAATATTTAAGTGTAAGCATTAATCCACAAATCAATAATGGTACAATGATTAATAATATATTTTGCCAAGATAAGCCAATATTAAAATTAATGTGTGCTCTTTCTCTTTTAACTTTTTCTTTCTTAACTTTTACCTTCTTTATTTTTTCTTTTTTGACTTTTGGTTTCTTTTCTTTCTTTACTTTAACTTTTTTCTCTTTTGGCTCAGCCTTTTTATTTTCTTTAACAACAACTGAAGTTGTTTTTGTATTTCCACTTAATACGTCTAATAAACAATCACGTTCAAGAACTATTTTATCAAATGAACTGTCTCTTCTTTTTTCTAAATCATTATAAATATTTTGCAGTTCAGGAGTATCTTCAATTTTTGATAACTCAATTATTGCAAGACTGTTTTTCATATTCAATGGTAAATCAGAAATAATTTTGTATAATTCAGTTTTGAACTTATTTTTTGCGTTTGTCGTCTTGCGAAAATACACGCCTTCTTCGCCTCTATAATAATTTAATCTTCCCATTATATTAGCTTTTGGAATTGCAGTATCAAAGTTATTTATAATCGATGAGACTTGTTCTTTATAGAAATAGTTATTATAACAAGAACCAATTTTTGAAATTAATTTACTATCTAGTGTAGATTCGCTAATTTGATTTGCACATACAACAAAATAATCTTTTACTTCTTTAGGAAATTCACTACTAAAGCTGCTATCAAATTTATTGTTAAAAAACAATCTATATTTATAAACATATGCGTAGTTTTTTAGCCATTTGCTCATAAATAAAACACACGAATACTTAATATATTCAAGGCTAGCTACTGCGTATTTAACATAATTTTCTTTATAACCAGAATAATCAATATATTTTTTCAAAAGTATATTTAAAGAATTTGATATATGCTTTAATCTTCTTGATAACAAATCGAAAAATACTACTTCATTTAATTCAAGTAATTTACTTTGGTCGTTACATTTATAGTAATCAAGCTTTGCACAACCAAAACGATAAACAAATAAATAAGCTTCTAATTCATTCGAATTAATTGCTCCATTAAAATCTGGAAAATTAATAAAATTAAATACTGATGCATTTTTATATGCATTCATAACCATTAAATTTGATGACAGTTTATCTCTAGCACTTGTTATATAACTATTATCACATTTGCCACCAGATATTTTTCTACCATCTTTTGTATAGTGATTAATAATTTCTATAATACCACTTAACATCTCACAACGCATTTTGATATTAAACTCTAATAAAGTCTTATCTTCTTCATTTTTCATAATTTTACCTGCAATTAATAAATTTTAACCCTAATTAAATTTATCACTTATATACTAACATATAAAATAACATTTATATTTAAAAAGCTCAGCAAATCTATTTAGTTTTACCAATCTTAATTAAACTAATATTGATTATTCTTCAACTGATTTTTCTTGCTTTACTGGAAGAATTTTATTTGCGTAATTTGCGCATGTGTTCTTTAAGATTACTGTAAAGATAATAACTAAGATATAAACAACAATACTAAATGCTCCGTATCCTCCACATACCATGAAGCTTAAGACAACATTGGCCATGTTACCGATTAAGCCGACAAATATAAGTGTAAGCATTGAAAGAATTTTTAAGGCTTTAGCAATACCGTTAGTTGCTTTTGTCATTTTACCTTTTTGATTTAATAGAGCTAAGATGCTTAATACAAGAGTAGCTACAACAAGTAAGACAAGAATTACATTAACCCCATAATATAATCCTGCAATATCTTCTGGAGCGTAGTCGTATCTTGGGGCTGCGAGTGTGAAGAAATTAAATAGTAATTTATCATTTCTTACAACGTTTAAGGATAAACAGAAAGGATCGCACAATAATGCAAAGAAAGTAACAATTGCACTAAAGGCAACAGCCTTTACGCTTAATCCTCCAACACTTTTTTCTTTTTTCATATTTAATAGGCCTCCTTTTTTTATCATAATACCTTGACTTATAAATATGATATCTAGCCTTAATATTATTATTAAATAAAATACATGTCAATAATTATTAAATATTATTCGACATTGATTTTTATTTTTTACATTATAAAAACAAATCAATAAAAACAGCTTAAATACTATGTTTATTTTTATTTAAAATTGAAACTGTTTTATCTATTTATTTTTCTAATTTTCTCTTGTATTTCAATAGGAGTTTTATCTTTAGGTAATATTGCAGAATGAAATCTTGATTCACCAACAATAAAATATTTTCTTTTTTCTTTAACAAAGTTTATTTTCATTTCTGTATAAGAATTTCTTATTCCATTAAATTCTCTTTTAATATTTATAAAAATAGTATTTTCATTATTATTAATTGATACTGTTTCTAATTCTTTATGATCTAATATAGTTAGTGGTAAGCCAACACCGCCTTGTGATCTTTTCTTTGTTTTATAAGCAACAAACACTAAAAGCGGCATTAATGCTATTATTACAATCCATATAACAATAAAACATTCCATCGCATTATTACCATTGGACGAAAGACCTAGAACAACCCCAATAGCACCAAATAATAAGTAAATTAATATCAAAGAGAAAATGTACGGAAAGAATAGATATGAAAAGGAATAAGAATAATATTTAAACACTGATTTTATAGTAAATGAAAAAGAACTTATATCATTATTTTTTGTTTCATTTAATAGTTCTTCGTAAGAACACTTATAAATATCTGATAAAGACTTTAAATCACTATCACTTGGATTAGCTCTTCCTTGCTCCCATTTTGCAATTAGTGATCTTGAACAAAACATTAAATCAGCTACATCAGCTTGAGAAAGTTCAACGTTTTCTCTTAACTCTTTCAATTTTTCATTTAGCATATTTTTCCCTTTATAAAATAACAAATATCCTTTGTTATCAAATAAATCATATCATATATATAAATTAAATATTTGATACTTTATGATACTTTAATATTAATCAGCTATATCCAAAACAATTTTTCTCAAATCGACACAAGCTGTACTAACTTTCTTTATATCAGAGACATATATTTTTTTATTATTGTGTAAATAGATAACAATTTGTCCCGTCGTTCTCCATCCAATTCCAAATATGTTATATTTACCTGATGCTCCCCTATAAGGAATATACTTAATATCTTTTACATCATTAAAATTAACAACTATCTTTTTATAATTATATATTATTAATTTTCCATCTTTTACTTCAATTGCATTAGTTCTTTTTAAAAAATTTAAAATAGTAAGTATTAAAAATATAATATCAATAACAGCAACGACAATAGCCATAGCAACAAGTAATGAATCTGGATTACTGCTTTGACTCATACTATAAAAAAGCCAAGAATCAACAACTAAAAACATTATAAAGATAAATATCAATAAATATCTAATTACTTTTACTCTTTTAAAGGTCATAATTTATTACCTCAATAAAATTATATATCATATATATTCTGTTTTATAGATAAATAAGGCCTTGGAAGTAGCATATAAATATAATTATGTTTACGTTATACCAAAGCTAAAAAATATTATCCATAATAAAATTATTTTGTTAAACAGCTAATCATCGAATTAATATTATAAAGTCACATGTTCTATTTTTCTTGTACTTCTTTGCAACTCATATGTTCTATTTTAATTTCAAACATTTGAACAGCTTTAAAGGACTTAGAAATTTCTTTATTGATCATTTCTTAGTTTGGATAGTATTTCATAGCAAACTTTTTTAATTTTTCTATAGCTGTATTAGAATCTACAATTGGATGACATCTGCCAAATATTACAACACTTTGTATGTATGGAGCCCAATGTTCATCTTTTATTTTCTCATTACCATAGACAGTAAAGCATACTTTGTTTGACTTTCTTAATGAGTCAACTTTATGCCCAAATTTAGAGCTATGAAAATATATACAGTTCAATTCCTTATCGAAAAAATAATTTATTGGTAATGCATATGGATAACCATCATCACCATTAACAGCAATTACAGCTCTTCTTGAAGTCATAAGTAGATTAATAATTTCATCTTCTTGTTTAATTTCATTTTCTACTCTTCTAATATTTCTAAACATGTTTTATTCCATTTAATTATTATTTTATTCTCTTTGAATATTCAGTCTTATCTTTATCAGTTATCTCTCTTATAACTTTGCATGGATTACCTACAGCTATAACATTAGAAGGTATATTTTTAGTGACTACACTTCCTGCATCTATAATTGAATTATCTCCAATTGTAACTCCAGCTAAAACTTTTACATCGCCACCAAGCCAAACACTATTTCCAATGTGAATAGGCTTTCCATAGCAACCACCATTAATTCTTTCTGTTGCATCAGTAGAATGGTTAGCGGCATAAAGTCCAATATTTGGACCTAATAATGTGTTTGATCCGATAGTTACTTCAGCACAATCCAAAATTATGCAACCAAAATTTATATAAACGTTATCACCAATCGTAATATTTTTACCAAATTCACATCTGAAATCTGGTTCTATCCAAACGTTTTTACCAACACTCTTAAAAAGGCTTTGCATAATTTTATTTCTTAAATCTATTTCATCATCTTCAGTTTTGTTATATGCTTTAAACATTTTTTTTGCTTCAACTCTCTTGTTAAACAAGTCTTCATCAAAATCTTTATATGTTAATCCTTTTTGCAATCTTTCCCATTCAGTCATATATCAATCTCCTTGTCTTATTCAATAATCAAAGTTAGTATATTTAATTTTTTGCTAAATCAAATAAATAATTAGATATATCTGTATTCTAACCGTTTATAAATCTAAATTAAATTGCTTTTTTATATCTATATTTATATTATAACATTTCCAAGTTTTATATAGTTTTTTTATATTTCTCTTAAAAGTATTTGTAAACCTCATAATAGAATTGATGGAATTTATCGGTCAAAAATGTTGGTTTTCAACGCTTATAATTGTAAACAACTTGTAAAGAAATTAAAATTTATCAAAAAAGTGAGCAAAAACATATGAAATCTTACGGTTATATATAGTGAAGGGGAAAATAATACCCAATTCTATATTTTCTTATTAATTGAACTATATATTCAAAAAGCCTGTTAGATTTTACTCTAACAGGCATAAAGTTAATTTTATTTAGTCTTTTCTTCTATTTCACTAGTATTGGAAGCATCAGCTAAACCTTCTCCAAAAATATATGCTATTACAGATGCACCAGCCATGATACACCAACTAACACTTTCAGCTATTTCTGAACTGCCTTTAAATGCAATTATTATTCCAGCAACAAAGCCAGCTACTGTTACCCAAAACTTTCTAGAAGTTAATTTCTTTATCCAATCAACTTTCTTCATTTTTAACCACCTCCTTATTTTCTTTTTGAATTTTGATCTATAAGATAATCATATAATTCACTTTTAATAGCTATATAAGATTGAACAGCATCTTTCATTTCACCATTTGTTTTTCCATCTCTTATTGCAATCGAATCAGCGTATGTTAGTCTTCCTATTGCATCGATAGATTTAAGTATTAAAACATTTTCTTTTTGCCTTGCTTTTTCTTTCTCTATTTCAATTTTTTCTTTATTATCAAATATCTTTTTATAAAGAACAATACTATTCCTGAAAAGACACTTCTATTAATATATAAAAATAAATATATTATTCCGTTAAACGTCAAAATGTTGTTCCGCAAGCGTTTGATATTATTCCGATAATTTGGTAAAATAAATAAAAATCAGAGGTAAAAAATGTATATAACTGTAAAACAAGCTGCTGAAAAATGGGGTATTTCTGAAAGACGAATTCGTGTTCTTTGTGCTCAAGGTAAAATTAACGGAGCCTATCAAGAAGGGCGTGGTTGGAAAATACCAATTGACGCTGAAAAACCTGCTGATGGCAGATATAAATCAAAAGAAAGTATTTTATTAATTATAGACAAAAAGAAAAAAGAATTGGATACTAGAAGGCCTTTAACTGAGGGCGAAATTGCAAGACTTAATGAGGAATTTGTAGTTGAATATACATATAATACAAATGCCATTGAAGGTAACACTTTAACTTTAAGAGAAACTGATTTAGTTCTTAAGGGACTTACAATTGATAAAAAGCCTTTAAAAGATCATATGGAAGCTGTAGGGCACAAAGAGGCATTTGATTACGTTAGAGAATTAGTTAAAGATAATATTCCACTAAGTGAAAATATTATTAAACAAATTCACTTCTTAGTTTTAGCTGATAAGAAAGATGATAGAGGCGTATATCGTAGAATTCCTGTACGTATAATGGGAGCTGCACACGAACCTGTACAACCTTATTTAATTCAACCTAAAATGGAGCAACTTTTAATTGATTTTAAGAATAGCAACGAGTATATAGTAACCAAATTAGCACGTTTTCATATTGAATTCGAGGCAATTCATCCATTTATCGATGGTAATGGTAGAACTGGTAGACTTTTAGTTAATTTGGAATTGATGAAAGCTGGATATCCTCCTATTGATATCAAGTATATAGATCGACTTGCATATTATAATGCGTTTGATGAATATCACGTAAAACACAATTTATCAGCAATGGAAATTTTGTTTGCAAAATATATTAATGAGAGACTTGATAAGTACTTAAAAATCTTACAAGACTAATAAAATTATATTTTTAAGAGCAAAACATCGTATTTTAAATGTGACTCATATTATTAATGCAATAAAAAAGTCTGATAACATTACTGTTAGTTCTTTTGTAATTTTAGGATATGAAATCTTTACTATTTTATTCTCAGTTTTAGGCTTTAACAAAAAGAAAGAAATTGAGAAAAAAGAAGATAAAATTGTAATTACTGATGAAGTCTTAGAAGAAGAAAATAAAGGAGAATAATTATTAGCCACATAAAAGTGGCTTTTTTAAAACAACATGAAAAAGAATTGGTTAATTGTATTTTTGTTATTATTGACTTTATCTTCTTGTCAAACTAAAAATGCATATTTTAAAAGTGAATTAGATATCGAAAAGGTTGATAATTTATCACCATCTTTTATCAAGGGAATGGATGTGTCATCTTTAATTTCTTTAGAACAAAGCGGTGTTAAATATTATGATATTGACCATAAAGAAAAAGATTTGCTTAAGATTTTAAAAAATCATGGAATAAATTATATTCGAGTTAGAATTTGGAATGATCCTTATGATAAAGATGGTCATGGATATGGGGGAGGAAACTCAGATTTAAATAAAGCAATTGAAATTGGAAAAAGAGCTAAAAAGAAGTCTATCCTTTTTATTTTCCTATCCATAAATTATGGACATATAGTTAATCTTTGTAGTTTAAAAACTCAAAAAAAGATTAATTTGGAAAAGTAAAAATCGATTATTTTGGCATTATTTTTTAATAAAATCATATAAAAGGATGTCAATGATATAGCAAATACTTTACATATTACTCTTAAAATGGTAATCTCAAATTAAGGAGAAAGAGAAAAATGGAAAAAGATAACAGCAATCTTGTTAGATTTTTATTAACATTCTTTTTAGGATGGATCGGTAGTTTAATTATCAATCATACTAGCATTAAACCAGAAGGTTATAGATCAAGAACTTTAGCTTATGTATTCTTAAGTATCATTACTCTTGGTATTTATGGCTTAGTTGCATCAATCTGCAATCTTATGTTTGATCCAACCAAAGAAAAGAATATTGGTTATATCAAAGAATAATTTTAAAAATCTATGAAAGAATAGCTGTTTAGAAAACGTTTTGTTTCTTTACAGCTTTTTTTGTAGACAAAAATAAAAAGGATAATATAAATATCACTGGTTAGTTGATGAGGATGCTGCAGAAGTAATTAAGGAGATATTTCGCTTAGCTGTCCAAGGACATGGTCCATCTAAAATTGCTACTATTCTCACTCAAAGAAAGATACTTAATCCTACAGGATATAAAAATTCAAAAGGTATCGCAAATACTCACAGCAAAGACAACATCGACCCTTACTGGTGGGACTGGTCAGTTGTATCCGATATCTTATCAAGACAGGAATATCTAGGACATACCGTCAATTTCAAAACTGGTAGAAAATCATATAAGAACAAGAAATCCTATATTAATCCACCATCGAAATGGGTCATTATTAAGAACACCCATGATGCTATTATCGACCAAGAGACATTCGATATAGTCCAAAGATTGAAAGAAGGTCGTAAGAGAGCTAACACTCCAATGGGTGAAATGCCTGTTCTATCAGGTATGCTATATTGTGCAGATTGCGGTAAGAAGCTATATGTATGCAGAACCAAATCTCTACAGCCAAGCGCCTATTATTATTGCTGTTCCACTTATCGCAAAAGACAAGGACTATGTTCTGCTCATCAAATAAGGATAAAAGTTATTGATTCGATTGTCCTGAATGATATCAAAAAACATATTGAATTCGCTAGAGCTCATGAAGATGAATTCATTAAGCTGGTGTCAAACGAAACAAGTGCTTACACCGCTAAGGCATTAGCCTCTCTAACTAAGGAGCTCGATGCATCGAAAGCAAGATTTAAAAAGTTAGACGCAATCATCCAAAACCTTTATGAAGATAAAATAGCTCGAATAGTAAGCGAAGAAAGATTTAAGAAGATGAATGAAAAATATGAGCAGGAACAAAATTCTCTAAAAGAAAAGATTGTTGAGCTAGAAGGCAAAATCAAAGCCATTAATGAGCAAACAGCATCTACTTCCCATTTCATGGAACTAGTCCAAAAATACACAAGAATTGATGAGCTTACTCATGAAATAGCACGAGAATTCATAGAGAAGGTTATCGTTCATAAGGCTGAGAAAGTTGATGGCCATAGACAAATGAGAATCGATATCTTCTATAATGGAATCGGCAAAGTCGACTTGCCAAATGAAAAAGCGTAGCACATTCAGGAATTAACCTGTTTGTAACTACGCTATTTTTATACGGGAATTATATCCCTAACGGGCTTGATACTTGTACCAGACATATTCTACAATAATGTGAAAGGTAAGTATTGTTAATACAATGCACCCTCTATAGATGAAGATGCACCCTCTAAGCCTATATTTATTGTTATATACACTATGTGACACGTGACTGGCGTGACAGATGTGACACTTAGGTATGATATGCATGTTTTATACAACAAAAATATTTAAAAACAAGTTTAACACAACTTGACTTTAAGCCTCTTTAGAGTGATAGATAGACACAACTTTAAGGAGGTTTTTATTATGCGTCATAAACAAATTGAAGGCGAAATAAAATATAGATTTGAATGTCTTCTTCTAAATCAAATGCTTATAGATAAAATTATAACAAAAGATGAACTTATATTATTTAAGAAAAAAACTCATTAAAAAATATAAACCTATAATTAGTGTGTTGGAGGAAATCGATGAAAAAGATAATTAAAGAAATTACTCCAATAAAGAAAAAAGCTGAAAATGTACCTACTAAAAAACGAGTCGCAGCATATGCAAGAGTATCAACTGAACAAGATGAGCAGCTTCATTCTTTACAGGTTCAAAGAGATTATTATGAAAATTATATTAAATCTAATCCTGATTGGGAACTCGTTAATATTTATTATGATGAAGGAATTACCGGTACTTCTTTAAAACGTAGAAAAGGATTTAATCAAATGATAACAGATGCACTTGATGGGAAAATAGATGTTATATTAGTTAAGTCGGTATCTAGATTTGCTAGAAATACAATTGATGCTCTTCAAACGACAAGAGATTTAAAATTAAAAGGCGTACCTGTATTCTTTGAAAAAGAAAACATTGATAGTATGGATCCTAAAGGTGAATTCATGCTTACACTCTTCTGCTCTTTCGCTCAGGAAGAATCTAAATCAATATCTGATAATATTAAATGGTCAATTAGAAATGGATATAAACATGGTAAATTCACAATGCATACTGAACATTTATTAGGCTTTAAGAAAACAGCAGCAGGTAAAATTGTAATTGATAAGGAACAAGCTAAACTCGTTAAAATAATTTATAAATTATTTTTAGAAGGCTTAAACAATCATCAATTACAAGTATATTTAGAAAACCATAATATCTTAACACCACTAGGTTCTAAAAAATGGACTTATGCTGTTATTAATTCAATTCTTACTAATGAAAAATATTGTGGAGATGCAATACTACAAAAGAAATTTTCAATTGATGTAGTACTTCATACTTTAAAAAAGAATGAAGGTGAATTACCACAATATAGAATATATAATAATCATCCTGCAATTATACCAAAGCAAACATGGGAATATGTTCAAGAATTATATTCAATTAAATATACTGATAACTCATATCCACTAAGTAATAAAATTGAATGTGGACTATGTCATAAGTTTTATCAGCCTAGAAGAAACGATAGAAAAAAAGATTATGGTAAAGTTCTTCTATATTGGGTTTGTAATTCAAGATACAAAAGAAAATGTAACGGGATTCTTATTCATGATGAGCAAATGACTGAAGCATCCACTCTAGCATTTGAAAATTTATATAGCTTTTATAAAGATGAAATTATAAATGATTTAAGATTAATTGTATCTAAAACAATAACCACCAAAACCAAACAAAAAGAATTTAGTAGCAAGTTATCTTCTATCTATCCCTTAAATAAGGATATTATAGATTACTTTACTAAATTCTTAATTAGAAAAATATATGTTGTTGATAATGACTATCTTCTTTATGAATTTATTGACGATACCTTATATCGTTATGAACTAGGTACATGGTCTATAAAAGAAAATAGAAAGATTAATCGTAAATGTAGAGAGTTTAAAAATAAAGATTATTGGGGTAAGAAACCTGAAGAGGATTAATCCTCAATAATCTCATAAGCAACTCTAGAACCTTTTACTCTTACTGCATGGAATCTTCTATTATTTGCTTCCCAATGAGGAAACTTATCAGCTTTTTCTTCATTAGTATCACGATGGCAAATTATAATATTATCTAAAACATCAGCTCCACCTTTTGATAATGGTCTAATGTGATCTAATGTAGGATGATAATTACTATTAGGATTTCCACAAGCAGATTTTTTCATTAATCTACCAGCATAGTCCTTTACATCTTCTTTTTTACCATAATAATGATTCCAGACATCGATTGTATTGTACTTTGACATTTTGAATACCTCCTTTCTAAAGTGATTAAATGTATCTTTTAATATAATTGGCATAATTAATATTTAATAAATTAATTGCTTCATCTAGATCATAATCAAATATTGAAATATTACTTATATGGGCATTATTTGTTGAAATATTTCCTTGTGAGTCAATAATTATATATGAGTTTTTCATCTCATCAGAACTTTCATATATATGGTCATATTTGATTTTTGATAAGAAGGCTTCTGCTTCTTCTTTACTAACCATATTATTTTTATTTCTTAGGTCATTAACATCACAATGCATTTGTAGAATTTTATATCTATCTGGTTTTATTTCGCTTATAAATGAATTAAAATCTTCATCTATATTTAGTTTTGAAAGGCAAGTATTTATTTTTAATCTAATACCTGCTTTTTTAATGCTATTACAGATATGAATTAATTGTTCTTTGGATAAAGTATTGGCTTTAAAACATCTTCCAATTAAAACATTTGTATCATAATCTAAAGAATCCACACTAATTCCAATTGTACTTATCTGATTTTTATGTCTTTCAATAAATGAATCATCCAAATAATAACCATTAGTAATAATAGATACTTCAATACCTTTTGATGCAATATAATCGATTAATCTATCAATATTTCTAGACATTAAGGGCTCCCCTCCTGCGAGATTGATTCTTCCCTTAATTTCATTATCGTTAAAATATTTATAAATTTTATCTACTGCAACCTTTAGTTCATCAAATGACAACTCACAATTTTCTTTTTTAACAAAGCAATGCTTACAATGAAAATTACAGAAATCTGTAAAATGAAGATTAATACAAGAATACATTTCCATCACCTCGGGCTTCATTATATATTAATAAATAAATTAATATCGGGCCTTCAGGCGAAAATAAAAACATCAGCTAAATTAATAACTGATGCTTCAATCACTCTATTTCGTTAGAGTATTATGTAAAATTTGTAAATTAAGGAAATTATCAGCTTTTGGTATATATCCTGAACGCCATTTGTAGATTGTTTTTTCATTAACATCTAGTAGAATTGACATTTCATAATAAGAATACTTAACTGTTAAATCTCCTATTAATCCGATTACAATTTTACGAATTTCTTCCTTTGATATTAAATCAAACATTGTAACAACCTCCTCTGGTCAAACCAGGACGGTCAACAATCAGAAAATTGTTACAAATATATTATATCATCTTTTTTAAATCATTGGAATCTTATACCGAAATGTTTTAATGTTTCAACGACTGATTCATTTAACAATTGATAGGATTTCTTCTTATTTGGTTCAATATCATCTTTATGATCATGACGTTTCTTTTTGTATACTTTTCGAAGATACTCCCACATTTCAGGGCCTTCAACTAGGCTTAATCTTTCACGATATTTATTCATATCTTTTCTTTTAGCCCATTCATAATCTTCGTTATTAGCATTATTAGTGTTTTTCTTATTATAAAGAATATAGAAATTACCGTCTTCATCATATGTTGTAATAATGATATCAAAGCCATATCCTTTGTTAATATTTTTTGTAGTTAAGGCTTGAGTGCTCCCCTCACAAAAACCGAATCCTTTTGGTTTAAACTTATCAAATGTAGTTCTAAATATATCTTTAAATTCTTTACAGTCTCTATTCCAATTATAATTATTTGGAATAGATTGCATAACAATTTGGAAATCTAAATCAAAGAAATTCTCATTGCATTTTCTAATTACCATATTTCTACTACCACTACCAATTGGAGAGTGTGAAAAAGTAATTTTATAATTCTTTTTTATATATTTTTGAACACTATTAATCCAATTATTAAATGTATCTCTTGGAATCTCTAGTTCCTTTGTCTTTACATAATCACACATAAAAATCAATCCTCCTTATATAGCAAGAACTTATAATAAGCACTTGCTAAATTTTCTTTAGTCTTTTGGTTAGGTGCTTTAAGATTTTTGATACATCCATCTTTATAATCAGATGGTAACATTTCAACTAAAGCATTTATTCCTTTTAGTGTTTCATCAACTGTTGATTCAAAATTATAATCAAATAATAAAGGTGAGTGATGCATTACACTATTTCTTAGATTTATTATTATATCTAATTTGTTAGTATCATAAGTTTGTGAATCATAATCCTTTATAAAAGAAACTAAATCTCCAAAGTTTAAAGCAAACTTTTTATAAAATTCTGTTATTTCATCCGCTGGATTAGTCTTTCTAATACACTTTGGGAGTCCTTTGAAATAATGATATTCTTGTTTCTTTATTTCAGCTTCTGGATCAAAATCAAATCTTAGTAGAATATCATTTCTAATATATTCCTCTAAAGTACCTAAGTATTTAAATAGAACATCTTTTATTGCCTTATCGAGGATAACAAATGAATTGACATCAGAAAACTTAACATTAGAATCAACTTTAGTTAATGCTTCAAATATAATTCTATATTGCTGAACACCTCGAATCTTAGAATACTTTTCGAATGTGCTTTTATCATCACTATTAAGTTTTTCAATAAATTCTTTAAACTCCATGATTTTCCTCCACAGTAACTATTTGCACTAAAACGACAACTATATGCGAATATATATTGGTTATTTCATCCTTTTTCTTAATTGAGAGTAAAATAACTAGCATTATTTGATTCTCATCTATTTTAAATTAAGTGTAATCACAACATCTTCATCACCAAGTAAATCAGTTAATTCACTTTTAGATAAATTGATATGTCCTAATTTCGTATAAGACCAAGTATTAGAATCATAAAATATTACTATTTGGTTTGAGGAGTATAAAACTATATCTCCTGGATTAGTAGTTATTCTAGTATCAGATGATGGCAATGTAGAGCCAATTGATCCTACCTGCTCAAATCCACCATACTTACTCATATTTATAGTTAATCCATCTTTAGCAAGATTCTTCAAAGCTTTTACCGAATCATTATCAGACCATATTACATCTAATTCAATGTCATCTATTTTCAATGTTAATTTCATAGTTTCAGTTCCATCTTCCTTTGTTGTTGAATTATCATCTGATGGAGTAGTAATTGTTGTACTAGGTTCATCAGTATTTGATGGAGTTGATGAATTAGTGGATTTGCCACATGATGTTAGTAGTATCATGAATATGAATAATAAAACCAATGGAAATAAAGAACGTTTAGCAGAAATCATCAATAACATCTCCACCTTTCCATTCTTCACCCTTAGCAATTGTCATGTACTTTTCCAATCCATCAGGTGAGAAAAAGCTTCTAGTATCATATAAATATTCATTATCAACTAAAGTTATACTAGTTAAATAAAGAGACTTAATTCCACCTGAACTAGTAGTAGCAACTGATAAAACTCCTGTTTTCTCATTTAAGTAATACTCTAAGATTTTATAAGTAGCTCTTCCACTGTTGTAATCCTTATAACAAAATGTTTTATTAACCCTTAGATTGTCACAATATGATTGTAATGATAATTCACCACCAATAGGTTCTAATGGATAAACCATAGCATTAGGGCCATTTCTATATTTGAAATATTGAGTTGAAACCTTATCATATTCTTTTCTTTCTTTTACTTCTGATACCCACTTTCTCCAAGTAGCAAGTGATTGTTCAGCTTCTTCTTTAGAAACTGCTCTCATCCACTCAAATTGTGGTGTAAGATTCTTATTTCTTAGTATAGATAAATCACTCAATATTTCATCAATAGTGCATCCACATAATAATTCTAATTTTTTACGTGTGATTTCATTCAAAACTATATTTTCTAATCTGGTTACCCATCTTAAGTTTTCAGGTCTATTGTTTTGCCTATTAGTATCAATATGATCTACAACATGGCTTTTGCTTGGTGCTTCGCCTAAAAATGCAGTTGCAACTATACGGTGAACTGGTTCTGAACCAATCATGGTATATCCTTTTTGAATATTAATTGTTCCAAATGTCCATTTGTTATCTAAAGGTCTAGGCTTCTTTCCTTCTTGAGGATGTCTCATAACAGATCCATTATCACGAACCGAATATACATTATCTTTATACTCGCATTCGGTTTCTTTTTCAAAAATATCAATTAATCCGCTCATATAATCACCTTAGGCTTCTTCATCTTTCAATTTAGCTCTAACTTTAAATTCACTCTGCTCAACTGAGAATCTACTATTATTAAAGAAGTTTTCTCCATTTTCAAATAATAAAATATTACCTAATTCTATTGGACTTTGTGGTTTATCATTTACTATAGGAACAAACCATAATTCATATGAATCTTTATGTTTTTCAGCAAAATCAAATTCGTTCTTTGTTAATGTAAATTCAATATTGTTTGCAGAACTTCCCTTAACTTCTACATAATGAATACCGTTTGAATCTGAATATCTCATATCATATCCTAAAGTATCATCTCCGTGTTCAACTTTATTTGCTTTTTCAGCATTGCCTGATAGCCATTCGACACTTCCGTTTTCACCAATCTTTTTATCAAGAACGTTAAACACTTTACTCTCAGCAACAAATCCATTATAATCTTTTGTTTCTTGCGAAGATTCATTATGAGGTTTCCCCTTTTTACCTTCATGTCCACCACGAGTATCCTTATTAATCGGATTAGCAACTATATCGCCTTTCACAGTTATAGAATTATCTTCACTAGCAATTTCTTCATTCAATGCAGCATAATCGATAACTTTCTTAGGATTAACAGGCACTTGTTCTTCTTGATTCTCTTCTTGTTCGTTCTTTGTTTCTACAGACACTTCACTATTTTTTAATTTTTTTAATAATTCTTCATAGTCTTCACCAAGTAAATCTAATTCGGCAAGTGAAACACCCAAGAAATTTTCTAAATGTTTTTTAACATCAAAATGAATGCTATTTTCTACAGAAAGACTAAAGAAATCATATTCATGTTTCTTATTATCAAAATCATCAATGCATCCGTTACTTTCATTTATCTTATTCAAAAGATATTTAAAATACTTATTTCTATATCTATTCTTTAAATCAATGAATTCATTATAATAATGGCTTGTTAAATCTAATGGTTCATAAGCATATTTGTTATAGTCAACTACATCAATGCCTAATAATTCAAAAATATCAATAAAAAAATCGAAATTTTCATCGCTATTTATGTTGTCATAATTGATTTCATAATTGTAAACATCAAGCTTCATTAGGTCGTTAATATCAATATTATTTGCTTGTGAAATTGCATCCCAAAACTCTTCTTTTGAATCAATTATAGTGCTAAATCTTTCTTTAGATAGATTAACAATAGATAAAGTCTCATCACCATTACCTTTGAAATATTCCTCAACTTCTTTTGTTGTGCGTTTACCTAATATAATAATAAATGCATCTTTATCACCGTCGACATCAATCATTGTTGTTATTACTTCTGATACCGCATTAATAAAAGCTGTTTGTTCTTTCAATTGATCTATGCTTTGTAAAAACTCTGGTATTTTAATATAAGCAATTTTATCATTGTTCGAATAGATTACTTCATAATCCTTTAATATACCTTTCTTTTCCTCTCCACCAATGTAAAATACAGTTGATGCTTGAGAAACTAGACATAATTTACTCTTTTTTAAAATATTTAATTCTCTATTTTTATAATCATAGTCAATTCTTTTAGCATAGATATATGGTAATATCTTTTGATACTCTTTTTGATAAGTTGAATTTAAAGTGTGCTCAACAACATCTTTAACTTCAACATTACCTATTTTTAAAATGGATTGGACCCCAAACATCTTCTCAACTTTCGGATCACCAACTCTTCTATTAAGAACTAATTTAGGAAACGAATCTAAAATGTCATCACTATAAACTTTTTTCCCCACATAATAAACATCTTTTAATGGCAAATACTGATATTTTCTATTTACTTCTGCAAGAACCATTCCGTTTTTCTTAAATTCTTCGTATTTTTTATTATCTGTTATTAGTTTATTTAATTTATCATCTTTGAAATATAGATTTAATTGTGTATAAATCTTTTTACCTAATGTATAATCTTTATCTAATTCAGGTAACTTTAACATTATTTCATATATTTTCTCTTTAGATAAATATTCAATATCATCTGCTATATTTAGTTTTTCTAGCAAGGCTTCAATATCTTTTTTACAATTTCTATTAAACAACGTCCTTAACGCATCATAATCAATTTTAAGCACCTCAACAACTGGTGATAATTTATGTTGAGATAAGGTACAATTATAAGAATTAACCTTCATATTTGAAACTGTAGGAAGCCACTCATATTCCATAAATACTTTATTAAGATAAGATTTCATTTGTGATTTCCTTACATACCTTGCATCCTGCTTATAAGGTGGCCACCCCCTCATATACGATCCATCATTTATTTCTAAGTCATTCGTGATGTGAGAATATAAATCTTTATCATCTAAAATCCAATACAAAATATCATTAAAATCTGCTTTATTTAAAATTTGCTCCAAATCTTTTATTGCGTCTACACATATTATTTTTCCACCCTGACTAAAAAAATTAGAATGTGTCATTGGCTCGTTTCTATCTGTTAATAATGTTGTGAAAAATTTTGAATTATAACTAATATAACTATTCACTTTATCATTATCAAGCTCAATTAATTCAATTGAAGGATATTCTCTAACGCCTAATTGCTTGAAGAAAATTTTCACCAAATCCAATGACTCAGTTTCTAATCCTAAGGAGCCTACTCCTGCAATAAAAACATGGTCCGATATATTGTTAATTATTCTTTCACCAATTGTATTATTATATTCTCTTCCAAAATAGCATTTGCTGCAACCTAATATAGTTCCATCTCGTGAAACTGCTTTAATTTCAACATTTGTTAAAGCAGAATAAAATTTTTGCTCATTGTTTTTCCATGTATAAAACAACCACTTTAGCAAACTAATAACCTTATCTTTATCATCTTTATACTGAGCAGATAAAACGCTCATTATTCTATCAAAAGAATATTCATAGCACCCAAAATTTTCTAATTTATCTGACAATTGTCTAGCGTTACACTTCCAATAATTTCGTAATTCTACTTCCAAATCCTTATTTATAAATCTCAACTTACTCCATTCTGGTAATTTATAAGCGTTTTCTGGATTATTAAAAACTTTTGTATCGTTATCGATAATTCGTTTCCCTTCATTGTCGGATATAATATTTGGAGCCACTTTTGTATAGCGATATTCCTCACAATACAACTCTATAATCCTAGCATTAAATCCGCTTTTTACATACTCATCAGCATCCAAATTTATAAGATTAGTAATCTCTTCATCAGAATAGAAATTAATACGGTTATCTATTACCATAAAATTTCTAATTCTATTATCGTCGCAATGTTTTAACAAATTAGAAAATGTATTAGGATTTAAAACATTACAAAAGTCTTTATCCGAATATTTAGGGTTATCTTTAATAGATATATAGGTTCCATTGATAGTTGGAAAAACCTTATAATTTTTCACTTTTTCTTTTAATAAATTAGAAAAATCATATTCTCTATCTAAAAAATACAAATCCGTTGCAGGTATTAAAAATTTTAAAGCTTCATAGTCACATGACTGATTACTATCCGCAATAATAGTTCCTTTTTCAATTATAAAATCAACTAAATATTCAATTAGAAGGCGATTGTTGTCATTATCTTTAATAAGACTATTTCTTTCACTTGTTAAGTCAAATGTTCCATGAATCAAAAATGGGAAAGGCATAGGTATTTCAGTCTTAAAGAAAGAATATAAAACACCATTTTTTCTAATATTTTCTCTAATAGCCGGATCGGTATTATAAGCAATAACTAGTTCATATTTCTTATCTTCCCCATTAGGCTGTTTTATTGTTCCATTCTTTCCCCATATTTTCCATTCGGTACATTGGTTTTCTTCTTGAATTAAAAATGTATCATTCTCTTTTATAGCTTCTATATTTCTTGTAATCGCATCTGACTCAATTACTATATTTCTAACATGTTTTAAAAATAACAATTCTTCAAACTGTAGTTCTTTTAATTGAGTTTGAATACTACTAACATATTTTTCTTCACAACACAAAACAATTGCTGTTGAATATTTATCATCTAAGTACTCACTAATCTTAGATTCATCCATCAAACTAGCTGAGCATAACACAGCAATTCTATCTATTTTATCTAATTCTTCAATATATGATTTATCAGAGTTTTCTTTATAATAATCATACTTTTCTTTAGCTTTTACTTCTGAAAAATTAACACAAAACTCCTTAGTGCAGATAGTTACATCATTTGCCCAGTTCAAAACAGATCTAAATCCAAGACCTTTACAACCAATCGTATCACTATATTTTGAACTTGCATTTGAATGCATTAATGAAGCAATTCCTCTAGCATCAAAAGGCTTTCCAGTGTTTTGAATTATTAGAGTATTACCGATTAACTTAATTTTAACATCAATATCATTACACTCATTTGTAAAACAATCATCAGCATTTTGCAACAATTCATATAATTGACGACCTTTATAATCGTTTTTTGTCTCATTTTCCTTTTTATAATCGGATATAATTTCAAGAACATTTTCAAGGTATTTATTATTTACTTTGTCAATTTCTTTTTTTATAAGTTCAATTTCTGACATTTAACAAAACCTCCTTGAATCATTCTTCTATAACGCTAAATAAATCATCGCTAGTTTTTAATTCTGATATCATTACATTTTTATTATTTGCGAGAGTAATTAGATTTTTATATTCTTCTAATGTTTTATCCACCTTACAACCTATATATATTTTTGAAATATTGGTAGGCATTTTATATAAACTCAATTCTTCTAACGTAGATACACCTTCACTATTTGGAGACAAGATACATCTAACCTCTTCTTCATATTTCCAATCCAAAGACTTAACAATAAATGGTTTAGATATACATCTTATTAGTCCTTTGTCATTAACATCAACTTCTTCATTTGATAGCATATATCCTAGTACTCTTCTTGTAGTATCTTCCAAATCAAATTTGCATCTCTTCTTAGAATACTTAACATCCAGGAAATCTTTTTCTGGTCTATCAAATTCAATACAGATTCCTTTATGCTTATCCCCATAATGCGACCACATTAAAATAGAATCGTATCTTTTGCTAAAGCATGATATTAAGGCGTTATTTCGAGCATCTTTTACTTTTTGAATAATTTCATTAGTATAATTTTCTTTTAATTCTTCAAAAGAATTTTCACCTTTATGAGCAGCATATCTAACTACAAATTTAGTTAAAGCCTGAGCTCCAGGAATAGAATCATAGTACTTATTCTTTTTTGATATCTTCAAGTTTAGATTAATGCCAAATCTATCCCATTTCATTATTAGCTTTGTTAAAAAACCAACTTTAATATTCTTATTATTTAACAACTTTAAAAATTCTTGAATTAAATAGTACTCAACTACTATAGAAATTGATTTTTCAATATCGGCATCATCAAAATCTATAACACTATCAAAAGGATCATTATAGTTTTGTGGGTTATTAAGTGCTACAGTATTACTTTCTAATATCTTGATTGCACTTTCTAATGATGTATACTTGTATATTTTTTCCACACTAAATGACTCCTTTCTTTTATTTTGGAATTATTTTAATCATTTCTCTAAAAATTAACAAAAAAAGAAATTAAAAACATTACACATATTATATCACAATTCCATTATAACTTCTTCTATTTAGAATAAAAAACTTACTATAATTGCTATTATGAGAAGATAGGTAAAAATGAACCAGTTAAACTAGAAAATTTACCATTCGATATTCCTGACAATTGGACTTGGATAAGAATAAAAAGCTTTGCTGATATTTCAGCCGGTGGAACTCCAGATAGAGGGACTCCATCTTATTGGAACGGAAATATCCCATGGCTTAAAATATCTGATATAACTAGTTCTAATAAATACGTAAAAACAGCATCAGAATTTATTACTGAACTAGGATTAAAAAATTCGTCAGCAAAAGTAATGCCTAAAGGTACGATTTTATATACAATTTTTGCTACTATTGGCGAAGTGGGAATCTTAAGTTTTGAATCTGCGTGTAATCAAGCAATAGCTGGAATCAATACATATTACAAACAAATTGATGATTATTTGTATTTTATATTAGTTAATTTACAAGATTATATGAAATCTATAAGTAAGGGATGTGCGCAGTTTAATATTAATCAAAAAATATTAAAGGAAACTATTATTGCGCTTCCTCCTCTTGAAGAACAACAACGTATAGTAAATAAAATCAATTCATTTGAACCATTACTTAAAGAATATGAGGGTTATGAAAAGAAATTAACCGAGCTCGAATCTACTTTTGCTGAAAAGTTAAAGAAATCAATTCTTCAGTATGCAATCGAAGGTAAATTAGTAAAACAAGATCCTAATGATGAACCTGCATCAGTTCTTTTGGAGCGTATAAAAGCTGAAAAAGAAAGACTTATAAAAGAAGGCAAAATTAAACGTGATAAGAACGAATCTTATATCTATCAAGGTGATGATAAAAATTATTATGAGAAGATTGGTTTAAATGTTTTTAATGTCGCTGTTCCGTTTCATGTTCCGTCTTCGTGGTTTTGGGCAAAAATAGGAACCATATGCAATATAGTAAATGGTTTTACTCCATTACGTTCAAATGCTAATTATTGGAATTCAAATGATTACTGTTGGATGACTGTAGAAGATATTAATCATCAGGGCAAATATTTATTTGAAACTTTCCAACATATAAGCAATTCTGCAATAAAGAGTTTAGATAAGATAGTCCCAGCAGACTCAACATTTATTTGTTGTACATCAGCTACTATTGGCAAAGTTGCCATAAATAAAGTGCCAATGGCCTCAAATCAACAATTTAATGGTCTAACAATAAGGCAATATTATCCTGTAAGTAATGAATACCTATTTATATTTTGTTCTACGTTAAAAACAAAATTATTAGAGATAGCAGGAATAACCACGTTTCCATTTGTTTCAACAGGTAAGCTAGCTGATATTTTGATTCCTATTCCACCATTATTGGAACAATACAAAATAGTTGAAAAACTAAATATTATAGTAGAGAAAATAGATAATCTAATTTATTAACTATTTTGTTTTGCTGCTTTATCGGAGCAATTGGTATTATACAATCACCAATTATTTCTAGAGTTAAATTTGGAATTGCAGTAATCTTCTTTTGCTCAGTTAAACTATTTTGGATATATGGGGCATTTAATACATATGTTAAATATCTTAGCTTAATTAAATCTTTATTAATAATTCTAATAATAGATATGGCTTGGTTTGTGTTGAGTGGCAAATCACATTTCCTAACCAAACCTGTTCTACCAAGTGTTCCTGCAATTGTGATAAGAATATCGTCTTCAAATAAGATTGATCTTTTAAGATAATTTAAATGAGTTTCTTCGGATATATATTTTAATTCTGTGTTTGAGATTTTATCAAATCCTAAAACATTTTCTGCTCGAAGAAATCCAATTCCATTATCTAAATATGCAACATTGCCACCTCTTGGAGTTGTCCCTTTTGTTATTAAAGATGATATGTTTGATAGAGATGATATAGACCATGAATTAGGAATATTCTCATAATAATTTCTATAAGTAAATAATAGGCTCCAAAACGGAACCTATTTTCTTTTTACCATGTGACGATTTTATCTACTATAGCTTGTTGTTCGCTAGCTGTTTTTCTTAGATAAATTCTAGTTGTTTCAATAGATTCATGTCCCATTAAATCAGCTAGCAGAGCTATATCATTATATTTCTCTAAGAAGTTTTTTGCAAAGCGATGTCTAAAAGAATGAGGATAAACAACTTTAGGGTCAATCCCATATTTCACTGCATAATTTTTAAGTTGTTGTGATATTCCTCTTGTAGTGATTCTATCTCCAAATCGATTTAGAAAAATATACCCACTTTCTAGATGAAGTGTGTCTTTTAACCAAGCTGTGGTCTCTTTTCTTAAGGCAATTGGGATATAAATCCTTCTAATTTTTCCACCTTTAGTGTAGAGATCTATATAGCCAAGATTCACATGTTCAACTTTAATTTTAATGAGTTCACTGACTCGAGCTCCAGTTGCACATAAGAATCTAACTATAAAATACCATTCTTTATTGCTTTCTTGTTTTAGTTTCTTTTTGAAAAAAACGTAATCAGCATCACTAATTACGTTCTCAAGGAATGTTCTTTGTTGAACCTTAACTGATTTTATTCGCAGGTTCGGTTTCTTAATAAATTCCAAATATTTATTTATAGCCTGTAATTTTAAATTTACAGTTTTTGCTTTGAAATTCTCAATCAAGTACACCTTCCATGCTAATAGATTCTTTTTTGTAAAATCGTCATAGTCACTTATGTATCCTTTTACAGCAGTGATATAAGCAGATACAGTGTTTGGTGCCAAATTGTTTGACACTAAAAATGTTTTAAATGCATCCATAATTCGTCCTCCTTTTTGAATGGATAAATGAATTATAAAATACATTTGATTTGTTTATTTTTAAGTAACATTAATAACATACAAAAATTATTATGAGAATATACCAAAATACTGGGGTTTAATAAGATTTGATGTTTTTACCATTTATACGAGCGATTACGTTGCAAATGGTAGTTTTAAAAGCCTTAAAGAAAATGTTAACTTTTATAAAATTCCCAACTATGCATTGTTAGTAAAGACACAAGATTTTTCAAATAACTTTACATATGATTTAACATATACTGACAAACATGGTTATGAATTCTTACAAAAATGCCGCCTTTATGGTGGAGAGCTTATAATGAGTAATATTGGGGCATCAATAGGTAAGATTATGATTATGCCACAACTAAACCTAAAGTGTGCTTTAGCACCAAACTCAATTTTAGTTAAATGTTTTGATACAGTTACAACCAAATATCTACAATTATTTATGTCATCATATTATGGCCAAAACATATTAAAAGAGTTCACTGCAGGTACAGCAATGCCAAAATTCAGCAAAAACCAAATAAGGCAAACCATAATCCCTGTTCCTCCATACAATGAGCAGCAAAGAATAGTCAATAAAATAGAATTAATTAATAAAGTAATTGATTAATAATGTTAAGTTTATTGACCATCATTTTTTGAATTCTAATTGGATAAATTGGAATCATTGTTTCTCTAATTGCATCAATAGAAATGCTCTCTTGTGCAGTCGCTTTTTTGAATTTTGTTAATTCATCATAACCTGTATAAGATTTTAAGTAAAAGAAAACATATTCTTCCATTATATTTAATGAATAGTTATTGTATATTTCTATTTTTCCAACATTTGAACCAAGATGATAAACGCCTTCTTTATTATGAATTCCAACATTACCAATGGTTCCTACATATGGTGTTAGCAAACACTTCTTTGTTACTTGGCTACGCCATAATTTATTTGATATGTCCAGAGGAATATAACTCTCAAATTCATATACTACTTTAGAATTTTGAACATTTTTTCCCTTGAATAATGGAACTCCAGATTGAGATAAATTTGGATTAACATATTTTGAGTATTCAAATCCAGCTAATTTTGTTATAAATGCAACATTCTTTAACTTTGACCACACAGCATTATTTATTTCAAAAGGAATATCAAGTTTTGCTGTTATTTTTCCTATCTGCTCATAATAATTTTTATCATCACCTTGATAGATATAAGATTCGTTCTTATCACGCTTAATTTTTCCTTCTTTAATAAGCTTTTCTTTTTCAGCTTTTATGCGTTCAAGTAGTACTGAAGCTGGTTCATCATTAGGGTCTTGCTTAACTAATTTACCTTCAATTGCATATTGAAGAATAGATTTTTTTAGTTTTTCAGCAAATGTAGATTCAAGTTCAGTCAATTGTTTTTCGTATTTATCATAATCTTTGATTAATGGTTCGAATGAATTTATTTTATCTACAATACGTTGTTGCTCTTCAAGTGGTGGAAGAGGAAAATACAAATCCTTTAATCGCTCTTTATTCATATTATAAAAAGCCTGACCAGATTTCTTTGTAATACTCTTCATCATTTCTTGAAATGCTGAACTTGACATAAAATCCATAATTAAATTAGATATTAAATTGTAATTAAAATTAGGCCTAAAAATATAAACAAATCCACCAGCAGTAACACTATCATAGTTTTTTTCAATAACAGCAACTTTGCCAATATTTTCTAAACTAGTGACAGCTGGAGTGATTAAATCATTGGCTTTTAAAATTATATCGTTACTAACTAAGTCATTAGGAATATATAAATCATCATTTTTTAATAAATATTGGAAAGGAAGAATATTTCCACCCCTTAATACTCTTGTATAGTTAGATTTATTTTCCTTAATTGCTTGCTCTTTTTTAAATGAGGCTCCTGTTGATATATTGACTAGATTCCCAAATCTAATCCATGTCCAATTGTCAGGGATATCAAATGGTAAATTTTCTAACTTTATAGATGCATTATTTCCAATCTTCTCATAATAGCAATTATCGTCACCTTTAAAAATATAAGATTCATTCTTATCTTTCTTTATTTTGCCTTCTGCTATTAATTTCTTCTTTTCTTCATAAATCTTTTTAACAAGCTCACTGGCTGGCTCATCATTAGGATTTTGCTTTACAAGCTTTCCTTGTATTGCTAGTTGAAGAATAGATTTTCTTAATTCATCAGCAGTTAAATTTTTAATTGTCTTCATCTAATATCTCCAATATTTTAGCCAGTGTTCTTTCCATTTCAGCATTATAGGATTCTCTTTTTTCTCTAAATTGTTGAATCAACTCTTTAGGTTCTAAGATTTCATCTTCAATATGAGGATAACCACATAAATCTAAATTATAATGTAGTTCCTCGATTTCCTTCTTAGAATACTTTTTAGCTTTAGGAAATTCATCAATAGTAATTTCTTCCCTATTATTCCACCATTCAACAACTGGCTTGAAATGATCTAATAGAATAGGTTTTGTCTTTGAGAAGTTTTTATATTCATCAGGCATATCCATTCTGTAGACCCATGTTTCTTCAGTTGGATGAGTATTATCAAAGAATAAAATATTAGTTGTAATTGAAGTATATGGTGCAAAAACACTATGAGGCATTCTTACAATTGTATGTAGATTAAACTCATTCATTAATTTAGTTTTAATTGCAACTTTAGCATTATCCTCACCAAATAGGAAACCATCTGGAATAATTACAGCGCATCTTCCGTTTTTCTTTAATCTAAACATAATAACATCCATGAAAAGATCAGCTGTTTCACTACTTCTAAGTTCAGCTGGGAAGTTGTTTTTTACTGCATCTTTTTCAGAACCACCATATGGAGGATTCATTAGGATTACATCAAATTTATCATTTTCCTTATAATCTCTTACATTTTTTTCTAATGAATTGGCATGATAAATCTTAGGTTCATCAACATCATGTAATAGCATGTTTGTAATACACAATAGATAAGGCATTGGTTTCTTTTCAATACCATAAATAGTAGTATTATACTTATCTACGTCTTCTTCATTTTTCTTTTGTGGTTCTAAATATTTAAGGGTTGATGTTAAAAATCCACCTGTACCACAAGCAAAGTCAGCTACCTTTTCACCAAGTTGTGGCTTAATCATTTGAACCATAAAATCAGTTACTGCACGAGGAGTATAATATTCTCCAGCATTGCCAGCACTTTGAAGGCTTTTTAATATCGTTTCGTAAATATCTCCAAATTCATGTCTTTCTTTATATTCAGAAAAATCTATTTCATTAATAACATTAATTACTTGTCTTAAAAGAACACCATCCTTCATGTAGTTTTGGGCGTCTTCAAAAACATATCTAACTATTCTTTGTTTTAAAGGAGTGTCCTCATTAATTTCTAGATTCTTTAATGTTGGGAACACCTTATTATTAACTAAATCTAATAATTTTTCACCAGTGATAACATTATTACTTTTATCATCAATGGCCCAATTACGCCATTTTAATTCTTCGGGTATTAAACTCTTATAATTCTCATCAAAGAATTCCCATTCCTCTTCTTTTGCATCATACACCTTTAAAAAGAACATCCAAGTCATTTGGCTAATTCTTTGAGCATCACCGTCAACTCCGGCATCATTTCTCATAATATCTTGGATTCTTTTTACTAAATTACTTACCGCCATGATTTCACTCCTCTATAATATTACGCTGCATATAAAGCTATTTGAACTGAATGGACCGCAGCTAAATATCCATTAAGTCCACCAAACAACTTAGCAATTTTAATAGGACTACCGTATTCATTAAATTCAGGTAATTTTAATACTCTTTGATCAGTTAAGTCATCAATTTCATCGTTAGAATATTTATCTAATAATATAGATAATACTTCTTTGCATTTATCAGAATAACTGCTTAACACATCATTAACCTTGCTGCTCTTAGCTCTTTCGCTCTTTGTTAACGGTTTGATTCCATATGCAATATCACATATTAAATCAAAGTCATCTACATCAGCTGGATAGAACTTCCTTAATTCTTCAATAAAAATTCCTTTATCATATAATTCTTCGATAATTGCAGTTCTCTTTTCATCACTAGTCCAGAATTGAAGGAATTCATCAAGTGATGCGTAATCTTGTAATACATTTCTTCTTGTAAAGTCTTTTAAGCTTTCAGTTACAAGTTTTCCATCTTTATCATAATATTGAACTCTTTCAGATATTAATTCTACAGCAACGTCGTTGATATATATCTTTTTCTTTTTAGTGTTATCGCCATCATCTCCACCAGGTTTTACTGGATCAACAATAGGAGATACAGGTTGTTTACCTTTATAATGTTCTGGATCATAATCTTCACTTTGAACATCCGGTCCATTAAATTTTGGATCCGCAAATAATCTTGTTGCATTTCTAAAATCAAGAATTGTGAAATACATTTTTCCATAATCCTCAACAATTCTTGTACCACGACCTATTATTTGCTTAAATTCAGACATTCCATTTTCACCAAATATATTATCAAGAACTATATTCTTACATGTTTGGCAGTTTACACCTGTTGTCATAAGTTTAGATGTTGTGACAATTGTAGGATATACACTGTCTTTATCAATGAAGTTATCTAATTGTTTTTTGCCTTCATCATTATCACCTGTAATTCTCATAACATATTTATGATTATCAGCACATAAGTCAGAATTTAAATTAACAAGAGCTTGTCTCATTCTTTCTGCATGGTCAATATCTACACAGAAAATAATAGTTTTAGCAAGCCTATCAGTGCTCTTTAAATATTCGGTTACTTTTTCTGCAACTAGTTGTGTTCTTTCATCTATAACTAGATTCTTATCGAAATCCTTAACGCCGTATTCTCTATCTTCAACTAGCTCTCCTTCTTTATCAGTTTTACCTTTTGAAGGTCTATAGCCATAAACATCAGTATCAATGGCATATCTAACAACTTTATATGGAGCTAAGAATCCATCTTCAATTCCATCTTTTAATGAGTATGTATAGACAGGTTCACCAAAATAATCTATGTTAGAAATTTCCTTTGTTTCTTTTGGAGTAGCAGTCATACCAATCTTACTAGCAGAGCCAAAATAATCTAATATCTTACGCCAGTTAGAATCTTCTCTAGCACTTCCTCTGTGGCACTCATCAACAATAACTAAATCAAAGAAATCTGGTTTGAAACTTTCTTTTAATAAAGCCAAAGAATCATCAGAATCATTTTCAGATAATTGTTGATATAAAGATAAATAGATTTCATAAGAAGTATCCATTTTCTTATGATATATTTTTGTCATTGAATTTTTAAATGGTTTAAAATCACCTATTATAGTTTGATCCACTAAAATATTTCTATCAGCTAAATACAATATTTTTTTCTTTAGTCCAGATTTCCATAGTCTCCATATTATTTGGAATGCCATATATGTTTTTCCAGTACCTGTAGCCATAACTAAAAGAACTCTATCTTGTTTTTTAGCGATAGCTTCAACAGTTTTATTAATAGCAATTCGTTGATAATATCTTGGAGCAAAAGTTTCTTCACCAAAATAATAAGGAGTATTAATAATAGCTTCAAAATCTTTTGAATTATCAATATCTTCTTTATATTGCTCATCAAACAATTCTTGAGGAGAAGGAAATTGATCCAAATCTAGTTTAACTTCAGTTCCTTTCTTTCTATCGTGAAATAAAAAGCCATCACCATTTGAAGTAAATACAAATCTTAAATCAAGTTTTTCGGCATAATCAAGTGCTTGTTGCATTCCATCTCCAACTAAATGATTATTATCTTTAGCCTCCACAACAGCAAGAGGTAAATTATCTTTATAGAATAAAACATAATCAGCCTTCTTTTTAGGAAGACGTTTTGCAACATTTCCTCTTACTACAATTTTACCTGCAGTAATAGAGTACTCCATTCTTATTTGCTTTTTTGACCATCCTGCTTCTTCAATTGCGGGTGTTATATAATTAAGTTTAACTTCTTCTTCAGTCATTATTTATTCACCTCATTTTCTCATAATAATTTATTATTGGAACTTGAATCACAAAAAATTATTCAGACAGAATTCCATATTCTTTAAAAAGGGCCTTTAATTTTCTTTTGATTTTAATTGTAGGTTCATGTTTGCCATTTTCCCATCTATTAATGGATGCAAACGACACACCTAAAACTTTCGCAAATTCTCCTTGCGATAAAAGCATTTTATCTCTTAGTTGTTTTATTGCAGTTGCATAATCTATCAACATAAAATCGTCCTCTTTTTTCATAGTTACCTAAATTATACAATAATATAACACTTTCTGCTATATTTTTGAGAAAAAACATGCTGTAATTGACTATAAAACGCTACTTTATTGATATTTCTAGAAAAACATATGAATCAATACACAAAATATTATAACTGTGTAGTTGTTTCTTAACTATTTACTTATTTATCTAAAAATCTTCTACTATTTCTTCAAAGAACCTAGTTTTCAATATATATTCTTTGAATCCTGATATAGAAAATTTTAGAATATCATTAGCGGTTGCTTTAATCAACTTAGGATATTCTGATGGATTTCTTTCCATTTCAGCAATAAAACTTGATGTATCCCCCATACCTTCAACTTTATGAGGAATTGGTCCACAAATAATATCTGAATATTCACAAGAATATCTTAGTCTTTCTGCACTCAAATGCTTAGCACCATCATAATCAACGAATTCTAAATTATCTTCCCTAACACCAAGCTTCTTTGCAGCCAATTGATAATCTTTTACTTTTCCAGATAATTGTCCTAAAACTAAAATCTTACTTCTTCTAGTAACACCTGATTGATATGATATTTCTTCTAGCTCAACACCATATTTTTCGAGTAATTCATCAATTGCATCGTTTTTTAAAGCTAGTGCAATTTCCGCATTAATTTTTCTGATTATTTTTGTTCTTAAATCAGTAATTTGGCTTTGTGAATATACCACAGTATTAATCCTCCTCTTCTTCAAATAAATTCTTAAGAGAATTTTCAATACGTTCTATCTCTTTTTTATATGCTGCTAGAGTAGAAAGTTTTTCATTATACCTTTCTGCTTTTTCTTTTTGTTTATTAATATCAATCATAGGGATTTCAATCGTAGATAATCCACTTGCAGTTACAGTAACAATAACGGTACCTTTTTGAATACTCTTTAAAGCTGATTGTCCTAAATCAGAATCCAAGAACATTTTTAAATATGTCGGATTTAATTTATCTAGCTGTGGTCTAACAATAAGCATTCCACCTGTTACCAATATTTTTTCTTTTGGTTCAATATCAACAACTACGGTTTTAACTTTAGAAGATTTGCTTGTGACAACAACATCGCCATATTGAACTGCAAACTTATCAAATTTATTATCTTTCATATCAATCGAACGTAGTGATTCCCAGCGAACCATCCCATTTTCAATATCGCTTGAAGTTAATATTCTATAGCCAGTCTTTTTATCGCTAATTAGTCCTTTGCTTTCAAATACACCTAAAGTATATTGGTTACCAATAAATACATCAGCTAATTCTTTTAATTCTACTCCATTTTCCAATTTCTTTACATCAAGCATAATTGTAGATGGGCATAAATTAGAAACATCAATTAATTCTTCAATTGGTTTAGTCTTAACGTCTTTAGAGTAATACATATTTTCAATCGTCTTAATTGGAAGTTCTAAATTGACATATCGTTTATTTTCAACACCAATAACATTTGACGCATCAACAAACTTTACTTTCTTGTTATTTTTACTAAATACAAGCATATATACTTTTACTCCAGTAAAGGATAATGAGCCCGCAGGAAGTTCTATAATACCTTCTAACCAACCAGATGAAACAAGTTTATTTCTGTATTCAATATCTGTATTGCTGAACAAAGCCTTTCCTGTAACTAAAGCTACCGCTCTATCTCCTAGAAGTCCACTCAACATATTGTCAATAAATAACCATTCCGCAGTATTTCTATTAGATAAATACATATCCTGGAATAAAAAGCTCCTTCTAAAATCATCATTTAATAGTTTTCTCATTCCTAAAGGAGGAAAAACATATGCTTTTGTATATGGATAATTAATTTTTTCTAAAGCATTTCCAATAACAATTTGAGGATTAACTGATCCATCACTCAAAATTGATAGAGCCATTTGAGATATATGTGCTTGTTCCACATTAATCTCAATACCAATTAAATCTTTTAGAACAAACTTATTATCATGTGCTTTTTTATAGACATTAGCTAAAAAATTACCAGTTCCTGAACCAAAGTCCATAACAATGTGACCTGCACCATCAACTTCAAGCAAATCATTTGCTAGTTCACTTATATAATTATTTGAGCTCTCAATAAACGTTCTAGGACCGTTGTTTTTTCCAGAAAGTAAATCATATAATAAAGTTCTTATACCTTCTATTCCCAATTCATCATATAAGTTATTTAATTTATCGACAACTTCTGAAGATACATGTTCATTCATTTCACGAGCGATTTCTAATAATTCTTCATTCTTATAATAAATAAGATTATTATTACAAGCATATTGATAAGCATTGCTAATCACCATGTATGATGATCTTTCTCCTAAAGTTTCACCTCTGATAATTGATTCAATTTTGAATAAAATTTCATTTGTTTTAGCCACGATGAGCACCTCCATATTTTTATTACACTTTAAGTTTATCAAAACTCAAATAAATTGTCAATAGCTATTTTTAAGTTTTTAAAAACTCAATAATTATCTTGAAATAAAAAAGAGCAACTCTAACATTGCTCCTAATAAAGTGTATTTTTATGACAACTAATTAATGTTTTCTCTTTTTCTTTGTTGAAAATCTTTTTGTTTTCTTCTGTTTCTATCTCGTTGACAATCGTCTCTTTTACAGTATAGTTGCCTATTAGATTTCATTTCCATGTATCTTCCGCAGCTTCTACAAACACCAATATGTGTTGACCTAAAATCTTCAGTATCAATACTTAAATCTAAATCTAATGAACCTGAATTCGTTGCTATAAATCTAGATAGCGTATACCAACAAATATCAAATACTGAATTAATATTTGCTGTAAAGACCGCTTTTGAATTTTTATAAATCAAGCACATTTTTAAATCTGGAATCATCGATGATAAAAACGTCAATATTTCATCTTTATCTTTTATAATTGCTTTCCTAAATTCATCAATTGAGTTTTGTTTTGTATGTTCATGCTTATTAGCTTCTTGCATTGCTTTAACTATATCCCATGATGGATCTTCTTCATATTCATCATAGGTAGTTGTGGTTTTATATTTTTCAAAAATATCTAAAGTATCGAAATAAATACCTTCTTCATATAAATTATAAGCAGTTGTTGGATTACCATTAATCGCATCTATAAAAGCATAATAAGCAGTAAATACAGCATATACATAGCTTAGTTCTTTCATGAAATCAGATAACTTGAAAGTTCCATCATAACCATCATTGTAGATAGCTGGCTTTTCTTCTTTCTTTTCAAAATGATATTTTTCAAATAAATCTTCAATATCATAAGGATGCATATTGTTTCTACACCAATCGATTATTGAATCAACGCATCCTTTTCTTTGAGCATCTCTGATGCTTTTTTTATTTTCAGCAGGAAGTGTGTTATCAACATCATATTTATTAATATCTCTTGCTAGATTACATAATTCAACTAGCAATGCTTCGCCTGTTAAATCATAGTCTTCTTGTGGATTGATTACTGGTTCACTAACAGTAGGACGAATAATTGCACCTTCATCAGTTAAGGCATACTCATAATTAGAATAAACAACTTTTTTATATGTAATATTACCAATTCCTCCAATGTCTGCCATTTTGAGTTTTTCTTTATAAATCTTAGGAAATTTAACTTTCCATTTGTTGTCCATGTACTTACCATCTCTTGCCAAAAGTAACACCTCCATTTATAACCAATCGACTAACCGTTAGAACGGATTTTGTTTGGTTATATTATATGCTAAAATGCAATTGAAAACAAGAGATTTAACGGATTTTAGTTTCATTTAATTGATAGCCGTTTAATCAGGTTTCACCCAATTGCTTGTTTAACGATTAGAAATTATTTTGATTCTAAATTGGGTAAGTCCTTAAGTCTCTTGAATTCAAATCTAAATTATGGAGGAAAACAAAAATGGAAAAACAAACTATTAGTGTTCAAGAACTAGCAAGCCAACTTGGTATCTCAGTTCCTAAAGCATATGAACTAACTAAGACTCCTGGATTCCCTTCAATAAGAATTGGGACAAGAATCATCATTCCTATTGAGGAGTTCAAGAGATGGTTAAAAGAAAATAGTTCTAATAAAGAAGGTGTGAAGTAATGAATATACCATTTAAAATCTATTGTTCTAACTGCATTCAACAATATAATAACTGTCTTTATCCTAATGAAATTGATGTTACTGATATCGAATCATTAAAGAAGACTGTATCACATGATTACGTGTGCGCGAAATATAAGGATAATTATAGATCTATCGATAATTTCATTTCTTCTAACTGTATTGGTGTAGATTTTGATAATGATCATTCAAATAATCCAGATGACTGGGTTACATCTGCTTCTATAAAAGAAATGTTTAGTGGTGTTCCTTATTTAGTTCATTATTCTAAATCACATATGAAACCTAAAATAGGAAAAGGTAAAACCGAATATGGTCCTCGTCCTAGATTTCATGTCATCTTCTTAATTGATGAAATAACTAATGCTGATGAATATAAAGCAATAAAGGAAAGATTATATGATTATTGTCCTTTAATTGATCCTAACGCTAAAGATTCAGCAAGATTTCTAGCAGGTACAACTGAGCCTCTAGTTGAATATCATGAAGGCACTATTACATTAAATAAGTTTTTAGATGATGTATATAGTGAAAAAGCTTTTAGTGAACTTGGTGAAATTATACCAGAAGGCTCAAGAAATGCTACGATGCATAAGATTGCTTGTTCTTTACTAGTGAAATATGGAATTAGTGATGAATCTAAATCCAAATATAGAGAGGCATCTTCTAAATGCAATCCACCACTAGGAAAGGATGAATTAAATCTAATTTGGAAAAGCGCAGCTAAGTTCTATAAGAATAAGGTTGTAACTAATCCAAGTTATACGAAGCCTGAGGAATATAATAAGCCAACTGAAATCAAATGGGATACACCTATTCCTTTTGAAAAGCCTACGCTACCTACATTTCCTATAAATGCATTACCTAAAATTATTAGAGATTATGTTGTTGCTGTAGCGGAAACTACACAAACACCAGTTGATATGGCTGCTACTGCTTCTTTAGCTATTATGTCACTTTGTATGCAAGGTAGATATCGTATTGATGGTAAAGCCGACTGGAATGAACCAGTTAATCTTTACACATTAATTATTGCTGAACCTAGTGAAAGAAAATCAGCTATCATCGGCTTAATGCTAAGGCCAATAAATGAATATGAGTTGAAATACAACCAAGACAATGGTTATAGATTTGAAGCATCTCGCATTCATAAATCAGCTTTAGAAATCAAAAAGAAAACTATTGAGAATCAATTTGCTAAAGGTAAAGCTACAGAAAATGATGTCACTGAAGTGTCTAAGCAATTAGATAGTTTCAAAGAGGTAAAACCTAAGAAGTTATATGTTGATGATATTACAACTGAAAAGCTAACTTCAGTATTAGCTGATTCAGATGGTAAGACCGCTATTATATCAACTGAAGGTGGTATCTTTGATGTCCTTGCAGGGATGTATAACAAAAGTGTAAACATCGATGTCTTCTTAAAAAGCTACTCTGGAGACACAATTAGAGTCGATAGAA